>Ga0247813_10000263_pt1 | contig 58756 bp, 42 predicted proteins | sample UWRJL169409C1_FD_180719 | JGI IMG/M metagenome (GOLD analysis project Ga0247813, IMG submission 180719) | Plant litter microbial communities from Arlington Agricultural Research Station in Wisconsin, United States - UWRJ-L169-409C-1 | ecosystem: Environmental > Terrestrial > Plant litter >... | reverse complement strand
GATCAACAGAACCTAATTAAACAACAAACTCGGTAAAGTATAAATTGAACAGCTATTCATAGAAACCTCAAAACTTCAACCATTGATATAAAAAAAAGAGGGGCCCTTTTTGGACACCCTCTTTTTTCATTAACGTTACATGAAACTGTACGCCAAAGTATTCATATCAGATCGGCTTATAAACAATCGCAAAAAGGATATTTAAAAGCAAGAGCAACTATAAATGTGTTCAGTTGCTAATCAAAAAAGATAAGTATTCTAAAAATTTTCCCACAATTTTCGGTGGAAAACTTGATCTTAAAAATCCTTAAATCCCGCAAATCCTGACTAGCTTTGCTCCATTGAAATTTGAAAAAAGAATATGTTAGCTCATCATAAAATAATAGCTGCTGAATTAAAAATCGCAGAAAAACAAGTAACTGCTACACTAAATTTATTGGATGAAGGTGCCACCGTACCTTTCATTTCACGCTATAGGAAAGAATTAACAGGAAGCTTAGATGAAGTTGAAGTTGCCGCTATCCGTGACAGGGCGTTACAATTGCGTGATTTGGATAAGCGCCGTGAAGCGATTTTAAAATCAATGACCGAACTTGGGAAGTTAACACCCGAATTGGAGAAAAAAATTAATGAAGCTGAAACCATTTCACTTTTAGAAGACATCTATCTTCCTTTTAAACCGAAGCGCAAAACACGTGCTTCAGTGGCCAGGGAAAAAGGTTTGGAACCACTGGCTTTACAAATTTTTGATCAGAAACAATTTAATTTAGATGCCGAAGCTAACAAATTTATTGATGCGGAAAAAGGTGTGAATACGCCTGATGAAGCCCTGGCCGGAGCAAGAGATATCATTGCCGAAATGATTTCTGAAAATATGGAAGCCAGAACTAAAATGCGCTCTTATTTTCAAGAGAAAGCAGTTTTTAAAGCAGAAGTGATTAAAGGGAAAGAAGAAGAAGGCATTAAATACAAAGATTATTTCGAATGGAATGAACCCGTTAAAACTGCTGCTTCACATCGGGTTTTAGCCATGCGCCGGGGAGAAAAAGAATCAATTTTAAGATTAGATGCCCTGCCTCCTGCTGAAGATGCGGTTGCAATTCTTGAGAATCAATTTATTTTGACAAACAATGCAGCATCAAAGCAAGTTCAACAAGCTTTAGAAGACGGTTACAAACGATTATTGGAGCCAGCAATGGAAACTGAACTTCGGGTACTAACCAAGCAAAAAGCAGATGAAGAAGCCATCAAGGTTTTCGCAGAAAATGCCCGTCAGTTATTATTAGCAGCCCCAATGGGACAAAAAAATGTATTGGCTATCGATCCAGGTTTTCGTACCGGCTGTAAAGTAGTTTGTTTAGATAAGCAAGGTCAGCTTTTAGAAAATACGGCCATTTATCCGCACACCGGGCAAGGCAATGTAAAAAATGCAGAAGCCACCATTAAACAGCTTTGTGAAAAACATCATATTGAAGCCATTGCTATCGGTAATGGAACGGCAGGTAGAGAAACAGAATCATTCATTCGCGGTTTAAATATCCCAAATGCTACCATTGTAATGGTGAATGAAAGCGGTGCATCTATTTATTCTGCATCAGAAGTGGCTAGAGAAGAATTCCCTACACAAGACATTACGGTGCGGGGAGCGGTTTCTATTGGTCGCCGCTTGATGGATCCATTGGCTGAATTGGTAAAAATTGACCCAAAATCTATTGGTGTTGGGCAATACCAGCATGATGTGGATCAAACTAAACTACAAGCCAGTTTAGATGATACTGTAATTAGTGCAGTGAATGCTGTTGGCGTGGAATTAAATACGGCATCAAAACAAATTTTAGCTTATGTTTCTGGCCTCGGGCCAACACTGGCGCAGAATATTGTAGATTACAGAAACACTAATGGTGCTTTTAAAAATAGAGCCAGTTTGAAAAAAGTCCCCCGTTTGGGTGATAAAGCTTATGAGCAGGCAGCGGGTTTCTTACGTATTCGCAATGCCGAAAATGTTTTAGATACCAGTGGTGTTCACCCTGAGCGTTATGCCGTTGTGGATCAAATGGCAAAAGATTTAGGCACAACGGTTTCGGCATTAATGAAAGATACACAATTGCAAAAGCAAATTAAGCCACAACAATACGTTACCGATGAAATTGGTTTACCAACACTGAATGATATCTTAAAGGAATTGGCTAAACCAGGTCGCGACCCGAGAGAGCAATTTGAGGCTTTTAGTTTTACAGATGGTGTAAATGAAATTGCCGATTTAAGAGTAGGCATGAAGTTACCGGGAATTGTAACCAACATTACCAATTTTGGCGCCTTTGTAGATATTGGGGTCCATCAAGATGGACTGGTGCATACCAGTCAACTGGCAAATCGTTTTGTAGCGAACCCAAATGATGTTGTAAAGGTTCATCAGAAGGTGGAAGTAACGGTAATGGAAGTTGATGCTGCCCGTAAACGGATTTCGCTATCAATGAAAACAGAGGTTAGTCAAAAGTCTGGAGTTGGAAATCCTAAGTCTAAAGAGCAAAAGCCTAAACAAGATTTTAAACCTCAAACGGCAAAACCAGCTTTCAAACCAAAACAGGAAAAGAAAGATGCTGATGGTGATTTGCAGGAGAAACTGGCAAAGTTGAAGGGGATGTTTAAGTAACAGATTTATAACTAGAAAACAAAATTAAGCACTAAATGCATTAAAAAAGGTTTTCTTGTCTTATCAAGAAAACCTTTTGTGCATAAATTATTTTAAAATTTAATTATTGAAATACATAAGTTGAACTAATATCAGTTAAGGTATTTCCACTACCAGATTTCTTATCAACACTCTTACCGTCAACCAAAATCTCACATTCAATTGTACCGCCAGTGTTTGAGGTTCCACTGATTAATAATGCATCAAATTGATTAACAGTCATATCAAACTTGTAAGAATAAGGAAGTGCTTGATTACTAAACAATTCTGTTGCTCCTGTTGCATTTCTTCTTACAATGCTATATAAACTTATAAGGCCAGATGGTGAAGTGATTCTATATTCTACAGACACTTTTCTGGGATAGGTATTTTGATCAGTTGGTGTAGTTTCGTCTTTTTTACAAGAGAACAAAAATGTTACTACTAAAATTAGGGAAAGGGATAACAGCAATTTAAATTTTTTCATAGATTTTTTAGTTTTTAATTTCTTAAAATGCCAATCCAAATTAAATGCCAAAAGCTCATTTAAACAAAAAAATACCAATTTACAGGTAGTTAAAATTATATTTCTCGAATGTTTTTCGCCTTTTTTTGAAATCTATCAGTATAACCGCTTAAAAAAGCATACACAAATTGAGGATGTTTTTACCCAAGAGTATCTTAGACTCTGAGGATTCTACAAACCCGCAAACTTATCCCGATGTTCCAACCTTGTTTTAGGTAAACTATCAGGGTAGTTATTCTGAATGAAAGTGATCATGGCTTCCCGCACATTACAACGTAAATCAAACGCTCTGGAAGAATTGGAGGCACTCATTAAAAATCTAATTTCAATAGAACCATCTTTATTGGTATCCGTCACCTGAACCACATTTACTCTTTTATCCCAAAGGGGATTACCAGTTAAGAGCCTGGTTAGTTCCTGGCGAAGTGGCTCAATCGGAATGGTATAATCCATGTAAAGGAAAACCGTACCAAGTAAATCTGCCGATACACGCGTCCAGTTTTGAAAGGGCTTTTCAATAAAATAAGTAATGGGTAAAATCAACCTTCTTTGATCCCATATACTTACCACAACATAAGTGAGTGTAATTTCCTCTACTCTCCCCCATTCACCTTCTACAATCAAAACATCATCAATACGTATAGGTTGGGTAAAGGCTATCTGAAAACCTGCCAGCAAATTTCCTAAAGATTTTTGAGCAGCGAAACCAATGATAATTCCACCAATACCTACACCTGTAAGTAAGCCTGCGCCTATTTTCCGCATACTTTCAAAACTCAATAAAATAATAGCAGCGGTAACGATAATGATTAGCGAAACAATAAATTTTCTGATAAATTGTAATTGCGTACGAATCTTTCTTTCCTTTAAATTATTCTCTTTGTTAAGATCGTATTTCAGAAATAAAAAATCTTCAAGCACATTAATCAGCCGGATAAGAATGAGCGAAAATGTGGCAGTCAGCGCTATTTCGAGCATCTTTTCTAGCGGCACCCTAACTTTGACCGACATCACCATCAAATCAAGCGAAAAATTGAGCAATAATAAGGGTATAAATACCGCAACTGGTCTTTTAAGGTGTTTGATGGTAGATTTAATTACAATAGAATCCCACCAGCGGGAAAGCAAAATGAAAGTTTTACTGATTATAAATTTGATGATGATTCCCAATAAGATGGCAACACAACCAATAATAATATTTTTGATCAATAAAGGAATCGGGTAACCAAAAAAATGGTCGAGATACTGCATAAGAAATTTGTTGGTTAAATACTGGAGCTTACTCGATCATTTAACAACAACAGGGAGTGATTGTTTGGTTCAAAAAAATCAAACAATCACGCTGCAATTACATTTGCGCTACAAAATCCTTGATTGCAGCACCTGGATTATCAGTTTTCATAAAGTTTTCGCCGATTAAAAATCCATTAAAACCAGCGGCTTTTAATTCTTTTATAATTTTAGGATCGCTGATGGCACTTTCAGAAATCTTCATAAACTCATTCGGAATCTGATCCACTAAATTAAAAGAGGTTTGAATATCAACCGTAAAATCAGCAAGATTCCTGTTATTTACGCCTATTGCATCCAAATTCGGACAAATACTTCGTTCCAGCTCTTCCAGGTTATGAACTTCCAGTAAAACGTTTAATCCTAAATCATGTGCAAATTTTCCAAAATCATTAATCTGTTTTGGGGTTAAAATGGCGGCAATTAATAAAATGATATCTGCGCCCCAGGCTTTTGCCTCTAAGATCTGGTATTCATCAATCATAAAATCCTTTCTTAAGATGGGGATATTATTCGCAGCCCTGGCCGCTAAAATATCATCGGTTTTACCACCGAAGAAATCTACATCAGTTAGCACAGAAAGTGCCGAAGCTCCAGCTTGACTGTAAGCCTTTGTTACCTCGGCCACATCAGCGGTACCATTAATTAAACCTTTTGATGGTGAGCGACGCTTAAATTCTGAAATAATCCCTGTTCGATCTTCAGCCAGCAAAAAATCTTTAAAAGAATACGGCGTTCTTTTAAAGTGATCCGCTTTCTCCAAATCCTGTATAGAGATCAATTGCTTTGCATCAGCAACTTCTTCTTTTTTTCTTAATACGATTTTATCTAAAATATTCATGATTATCTATTCGTCGTCATTGCCTCCTGCTTCGCAATGACAAATATGTTTAAGAAGTTAACCAATTTTCCATCATTTGTTTACCATGTTCTGTAAGTACACTTTCAGGATGAAATTGTACCCCACGAACATCAAGTGTTTCATGTCTTAACGCCATAATTTCACTTTTATGATCTCTTGCGGTTATTTTTAAACACGACGGAAAGTTTTCTTTGCTCACCACCCAACTGTGGTAACGGCCAACATTAATCGTTTGTGGACATTCCCAAAATAAAGGTTCATCGCCATCTACAACCGTTACAGGTGTTGCTATGCCATGCATTGGTCTACCTAAGTTTAACAGTGTACCACCAAAGGCTTCAGCTATAGCCTGCTGCCCTAAGCAGACTCCAAAAATACTTTTGGTTGGTGCATAGGTTTTAATTACATCAAGTAATAAACCCGCCTCTTCGGGGATTCCCGGACCCGGTGAAAGTAAAATTTTATCATATTGCGCTACATCAGCCAGATCGAATTTATCATTTCTCCAAACCACAGCCTCGTAACCTACCTCATTAATTAAATGAACCAGATTGTAAGTGAAACTATCATAGTTATCAATTACTAAAACTTTATTATTTATTTCCATTTTCGGTATTCCAATTTTTTATTTCTTCACTGATAAAATAATTTACCAGATCTCTGTATACTTTTTCAATAACATTAGGATTCAAACGTTCTATGCTTGCCCAATTCCGTCTTTGTAAAAGCATATTTTTAAATCTTTCAGGAGCTTTAACAGCCTCTTCGTTTACTTTAAATTTAGAAGCAGCCTTTACATATTTAAATCTTTTTCCAATCAATTGAATAACCTCCAAGTCGATCGCATCAATTGCAGATCGGATCTCATCTATATTTTTACAGCTTTCTGGTGAGCTTATCATTTTTCCCTTCGGTTAAATCTCCTCTGCCATCTGCACCGCTTTACGCAATGCTGCAATTTTATTATTCACCTCTTGCATTTCCATTTCAGGAATAGAATCAGCTACAATGCCAGCACCTGCGCGGTAATGTAGTTCATTGTTTTTGCTCATAAAAGTTCTGATCATGATGGCATGGTTAAAATCTTCCTTAAAACCCATAAAGCCAATCGCACCAGCATAAAAATTCCGGCCTAATTTCTCATTTTCATCAATGAGTTGCATGGCTTTGTACTTTGGTGCACCACTTAATGTTCCGGCCGGATAAGTATCTGCAACAACCTTAAATGCACTCACATTTTCCTGCAATTGCCCGGTTACCTTGCTCACCAGGTGAATTAAATGTGAATAATATTGAACTTCCTTAAATGATTTTACCACTACACGGTTACAATGCCTGCTCAAATCGTTCCGGGCTAAATCAACTAGCATCACATGTTCGGCACTTTCTTTTGGATCCTGCTCTAATTTTCTTGCCTGCTCCGCATCCTCAATATCGTTTCCACTCCTTTTAAAAGTACCGGCAATTGGAAAAATATTTGCAGCATTGTTCTTGATGGTAATTTGAGCCTCCGGCGATGAACCAAACAACTTAAAATTGCCATAATCATAATAAAATAAATAAGGCGATGGATTTATGGAACGTAAACAACGGTATACATTAAATTCATCACCAGAAAAAGCTTGCTTAAATGCACGCGAAGGAACAATTTGAAATACATCCCCCCGAAAAATATGCTTCTGAAGTTTTTCTACCAGATCCATAAAGCCCTGATCCGTCAGGTTGGAAGATTCTTCACCTTTAATCTGAAATTTATATTCAGGATAATTTTTGTTTTGGATCAGGTATTCAATTTTATCTAAACCATTTTCCTCTTCCCCGTCGAAGGTATTTTTGAAAAGGGTAATTTCATTTTTGAAATGATCAATTGCAATTAAATAACGATACAAATGATACTGCATTTCCGGAATTTCTTCTCCCTCGGGTGTTTCCGAAACAAATTTAATATCCTCAAAATGCTGCACTGCATTCCAGGTAAAATAACCGAATAAACCACTTGAAATAAATTTAATCTCAGGCAAATCTGTTTCTTTAAATTTATCCTTAAAATCTACTATCTCCTCAATTAGATTGGTACTTTCTTTTATTTCAACGGATCCATCAGGAAAATAAGTTTCTAACCTTGATCCTTTCAAAATAATTCCAGCTACCGGATCTGCACAAACAAAACTCATAGAATTCTCTCGACTATGATAATCAGAACTTTCTAGTAATATACTATTTGGATATACGTCGCGTAAGCGCAAATAAATGCTCACAGGCGTTGTGGTATCAGCAAGCATTTTTTTATAAGTGGTATTAATTTTATACATGTCTTTTTCATTGTGAGGAAATACCATGGAGCAATCTCCTCTCTGTAATTTTTTTTAAAAAGTAAAAGCCCGGCGTGTGGTTCTACGCCGGGCTTTAATGGTTCTTTTAGGTTTAGGTTGATAAACTATATTTTTCTCATACGCAGCCAGCGCAATCCGTTTTCGAATTACTTTGCCAAAGCCATGTATGTATATTGCTGATCATGAGGAGCAAAAATATAAAGAATTTTGAAAAATGGAAATTTTTATGAAAATAAATTAAAATAGGTTTAACAATAAGGTTCACTAAGATTATATATTTTCTTTCTGCATGATAACATTTAACCGCAAAGGCACAAAGAAAAAAACCGCAAAGGACGCCAAGTTTAAAATGTTTAATCACAGAGATCACAAATTAAAGACACAAAGTACACCAAGTTTTTTACTTCGCCCTCTATGTTCTCTGTGAAAATCTCTGTGCGCTCGGTGATAAAAACCTTTATTCTCTTTGCGGTTAAACTAATTAAGAAATCCCAAAGAACGATCTGCCTGGAACACTTTTAGTCATCATTAAGATTGATACGATAATAATAACCAAAGCCAATCCAAAGAAAATAGCAATAGTACGGTGTTTGGCAACAGCATCAGCCACTTTTTTTGATTTAGCGTTACCTACTGTAATTAAGATAATAGCAATAAGCATCATAGAAGTATGCTCTGCTTTGAAATATCTACCAATAGTATCACTCATTGGCAATTTAGTTAAGGGGCTTAAAAAGAAAAGCACTAGTCCTAATAAAAATTGGATGTGTGCACTAATGAGTGTAAATACATTCAACTTTCGATTACCTTCAGTATACGTTTTTTTACCTAACCAGCCAGATAATGCATTGATAACAGCCACCAATAATAAAATTAATACGATGTAGCGCCATCCGGAGTGCGCAGATTTTAAGATACTATACATTTTAATTCAAATATGTTTCCTCAAAAATAGACATTAATTGTAAAAAATAGGTTATTGAACATAATCAACGCTTATTTATATTAGTTTTAAACAAAATAAACCAACTAAACTATTATGAAGAAAATTTTACTCGCCATTGGGCTGGTATTTTCTACTACATTGATGTTTGCACAGCAAACTACGTTCCCCGTTAATGGTTCTTATGACACCAGACCTGGAATGTTTGCTTTTACCAATGCCACAATTGTAGTAAATGCCAACCAAACTTTAACAAATGCCACACTTTTAATTAAAGGACAAACGATTCAGGCTGTGGGTGCCGGATTATCTGTTCCAAAAGGTTATGTGACCATAGATTTGAAAGGAAAATTTATCTATCCATCATTAATTGATGCCTTTTCTAGCTATGGCATTACAGAAGCACCTGCCCAGACCCGCGGTTTCGGCGGACAGCGACAATCTATATTTGTTTCAACTAAAAAGGGTGCTTATGGCTGGAATGAAGCCATCAGACCTGAAACTTACGTAAAAAACATCTTTACAGCTGACAGTAAAAAAGCAGATGAATTACGTAAAGTAGGCTTCGGAAGTGTTAATGTCATCAACCGTGATGGGATTGCCCGAGGTGTTTCTACAGCAGTAACCCTGAATGAAGATGCAGACAACAGCTTAATTTTAAAAGATCAAACCGCAGCAAATTATTCATTCAATAAAGGAATATCATCAAATGATTACCCAACATCTTTAATGGGTTCAATTGCTTTACTGCGCCAAACCTATTACGATTCGCAGTGGTACAGTAAGCAAAAAGAAGAATACAACATTTCTTTAGATGAATTCGCTAAACAGCAAACACTTCCACAAATATTTGAGGTAGATGGTTGGGCAAATGTACTCCGTGCAGATAAAATTGGTAAAGAATTTGGCAAGAAGTTTATCATCAAATCCGGTGGAGATGAATATCAACGTATTAATGAGGTAAAAGCAACCGGAGCAAGTTTGATTATTCCATTGGCTTTCCCTAAAGCTTATGACGTGGAAGATCCTGCGGAAGCCAGAAATGTAACCTTAACACAAATGAAAGGCTGGGAACTGGCGCCAACCAATCCAGCTGTTTTAGAAAAAGCGGGCGTTAAATTTGCCTTAACTGCATTTGGATTAGAAAACAGTCGCGATTTCTGGGCAAATATCCGCACTGCGATAGAAAATGGACTAACCGAAAAACAGGCTTTACAAGCGGTAACCACTATTCCTGCCGAACTTTTAGGCATCAACGATAAGGTTGGCTCATTAGAGAAAGGCAAAGTTGCCAACTTCCTGATTTCATCAGATAACTTATTTAAAAACGGAAATATCATTTTTGAAAACTGGGTTCAAGGCAAACGCTTCATTGTAAATAAAATGGATGTAAGCGATGTTCGCGGAACCTATAATTTGAATGTTGATGGTGTGGGTGCCTTAACATTGAAAATTACCGGGACTGCTGGCGGATCAACCGCAGCCATTGAGAGAACAGGCGTAGATAGCGTTAAAACTACAGCTACTTTTACTAGAAATGGCGATTGGGTAAGCATCAATTTTAATTTGAAAAAAAACCCTAAAGGCGATGTCCGTTTAAGTGGATACATTACTTCTGCAAATCCAATTACTATTAAAGGAGAATCTGCAGTGGCTGATGGATCCACAGGGAAATTTACGGCTACTTATAAAGAGGCAGGCAAAGAGACTCCGAAGAAAGACGAGCCTAAACCAAGCCTTGCGGTTGGTCCGGTAATTTACCCTTTTGGTGCCTTTGGTGCTACAGAATTACCTAAGCAGGAAACCGTTTTAATTAAGAACGGTACGGTTTGGACGAATGAAAAAGATGGCGTTTTGCTAAATGCTGATGTGCTTTTAGAAAATGGAAAAATTAAAGCCGTAGGCAAAAACCTTTCAGCTGGTGGCGCAAAAGTAATTGATGCCACGGGCAAACACATCACCGCAGGCATTATTGATGAACACTCACACATTGCTGGCAGCGGCGGGATTAATGAAGGTGCTCAATCTGTTTCTGCAGAAGTTCGCATTGCTGACATCATTAACTCAGAAGATGTAAATATTTATCGCCAGCTGGCAGGTGGTGTAACCACTTCACATATTTTACATGGCTCGGCAAATCCGGTTGGTGGTCAATCGCAATTGATTAAACTTCGCTGGGGTAAATCGCCTGAAGAATTAAAATTTGCAGGTGCTGATGGCTTCATCAAATTCGCTTTGGGTGAAAACGTAAAACAAAGTAACTTCGGTACTGGCGCCCGTTTCCCGGTAACGCGAATGGGTGTAGAACAAACTTTTGTTGATGAATTTACCCGAGCTAAAGAGTATGCGAAGGCAATGTCAGTTAAAGGCAATAGCGTTCGCAGAGATTTAGAGTTGGATGCGGTTGTGGAGATATTGAACAACAAACGTTTCATTACTTGTCACTCTTATGTACAAAGTGAAATCAACATGCTCATCCATGTTGCCGATAGCTTAGGATTTAAAATCAACACCTTTACACACATTTTAGAAGGATATAAAGTAGCCGATAAAATGAAAGCGCATGGTATTGCCGGCTCCACCTTCTCAGATTGGTGGGCTTATAAAAATGAGGTTGCAGAAGCCATTCCTTACAACGGAAAAATTATGCATAATGTTGGTGTAACTACCGCTTTCAACTCTGATGATGCAGAGATGGCACGTCACCTAAATCAGGAAGCTGGAAAATCAGTTTTATACGGTAACGTTCCGGAAGAAGATGCTTTGAAATTTGTAACATTGAATCCGGCGAAAATGCTTCACATTGATGATAAAGTAGGCAGTTTAAAGGTAGGTAAAGATGCAGATGTAGTGATCTGGACGGCTAACCCACTTTCTATTTATGCCAAGGCAGAGAAGACCTTTGTTGATGGGATTGCTTACTGGGATATTGAAAAAGATGCACAGATCATTAAATCTCAACAATCTGAAAAAGCACGTTTAATCCAGAAAATGCTAGAAAGTAAAAGTAAAGGCGGAAAAATGCAACGCCCGGCAGGTGATGCACCTCGCTTATACAATTGCGAAACATTAGAAAATTATTCAGCAGAACTAACCGAGAACGAACATGCACACTAATATGAAAACCTATCTAATGAGTCTGGCTTTTTCAGCAACAAGCCTGATGTGTTTTGCGCAAGCAAACATTTCGCCAGCAAAAAAGCAAAGCAAAACCATCGCCATTTCAGGTGCAACGGTACATGTTGGCAACGGTACAGTTATTGAAAATGGAACCATCATTTTTAGTAATGGAAAAATTGTTTCTGTTACTGCCAACGGGCAAGTACTACAAGGCGATGTCACCCAAATTTCTGCTACAGGAAAACATGTATACCCGGGTTTTATAGCTGCTGCCACCAATTTAGGTTTAACGGAAATAGAAGCCGTTAAAGCAACCTTAGATTTCCAGGAAATAGGCGATTTCAACTCGCATATACGCTCTATTGTGGCATACAATACCGATTCTAAAGTACCTGCAACTTTAAGAAGCAACGGTGTTTTAATGGCGCAACCTACTCCACAAGGCGGAATCATTTCCGGAAGTTCATCTGTAGTACAGTTGGATGCCTGGAACTGGGAAGATGCAGCGCTAAGAAAGGATGATGCCATGCACATGACCTGGCCAGTTACGCCACGTTTTAGGGGTGGTTTTGGTGGCTTTGGCAGACCGCAAATGTCGCCAGAAGCACTGGCTGAAAGAACGGCAAATTCCATTAATCAGTTAAATTCATTCTTTGCTGAAGCAAAGGCTTATGTAGACATGGGTAAACCAGAAGTGATTAATACACGTTTCGAAGCCATGAAACGAGTTTTCTCCGGTGAGGAGAAACTGTTTATCACGGCTGATGGTCAAAAAGATATTGTAGCGGCAGTAAACTTCGCCAAGAAATACGGCATTACCCCTGTAATCACGGGTGCTGATGAAGCCTATCTGGTGATCGATTTCTTAAAAGATAACAACATCAGTTTAGTGGTTAAACAACCTCATGCCCTACCAAATAACAACGATGATGATGTAAACATGCCTTATAAAAATGCAGCCATTTTGGCTAACGCAGGTTTAAATGTGGCTTTAAGTATCGATGGTTACTGGCAACAGCGTAATTTACCTTTCATGGCTGGTACGGTTACCGCCTGGGGACTGGATAAAGAAAAAGCGCTATCTACAATCACCTTAAACGCAGCAAAAGTAATGGGCGTTGATAAAACCACGGGCAGTATTGAAACTGGCAAAGATGCCACGTTCTTTATTTCTGCTGGCGATGCTTTGGATATGAGAACAAACAAAGTAGAGCAAGCTTTTATTCAAGGTAGAGATATTAATCTGGATAATTTGCACAAGCAACTGGATAAGAAGTTTAGCGATAAATATGCTGCTGAGAAGAAGTAATATGCATTTAATTTATATAGACTTTTTGTAACCTGGTCATGAACGATCGTCACCCTGAATTTATTTCAGGGCCTTATTAAAAAAAAAAGTCCTGTACAAGCCGTAATAAAAAGATGCTGAAATAACTTTTCCTATCGGTTGGTGTCTCACCAACCGAAATATTAACCTAAAAAAAACCTTATATTGCTTTTGTTGTCCCTGCAATCTAAAAAACAACATTATGAATATATTTCACAAAAGACAGGGACAAATGGATTATAATTATCCATATTTCTATACAGACACTATCTGCCATTTTGATTACTTACTGGCCGATGATCATTTCAAGATGATTGTTATTAATTCTCTTCAATACCTAACCCAACGGAAATTAGTAGAGATTTATGGCTATGTTATTATGCCTAATCATATTCATATAATCTGGAATATGTTAAAGCTAAATGGAAAAGAAAGTCCTGCCGCAAGTTTTACAAAATTTACCGCCCATCAATTTAGAAAACATTTAATAACTCATTCTCCAAATCTACTTCAGAAGTATAGATCAATAAAAGAAGATCGTACCTACCAATTTTGGAAGCGAGACCCTTTGGCTATCCCCTTAAGTACTGAAAGTATATTAATTCAAAAATTAGATTATATACATGAAAATCCAACTAAGGAGAAATGGAATTTATGCAAATCTGTCGAAGATTATATTTGGAGTAGTGCTGGTTTTTATGATACCGGGATTGATAATTTTAAGATACTCACTCATTTTAAAGATTAATTAAGCTTAGGTGTTGTATGATTAGGTTTCGGTTGGTGAGACACCAACCGATAGATTAAAAGCAAACTGATAAGAAGTTTAGCGATAAGCATATGTTGAGATGATGTTATGTGCATTCAATTCATATAGACTTTTTGTACACCAGACATGAACAATCGTCACCCTGAATTTATTTCAGGGCCTTATTAAAAAAAAGTCCTGTACAAGCCGTAATAAAAAGATGCTGAAATAAATTCAGCATGACGACATTGCTAGCAAAGCAGCCAATATTAGTTTATTGGCTGCTTAGTTTAGATTTCGGTTGGTGAGAAACCAACCGATAAAATCTACTTTGCTCCTGCCTGATACGGCTTACTGCAAACCTTATGTTGCCTCCCTATCGTTTGGTGTCTCACCAACCAAAATATCCAACTACCCATTCGGCAGACACCAAACGAAATATCCAACTACCCGTTCGTAAAACATCAACTAAAATATTAATAAATTAGAAACCTTTAATTTAACATCAACCCGAAAATCGAACAATTTGTAAACCATTTCATAACATAAAATCCAAATCAACTTAACACAACAATAACACCTTTGCGGTCAGATAACAAATCAAAAACTGATCATGATTAAAAATTTACTTATTGCAGTTGTGCTGTTGTTATGCTTTGCGAAAAACTCAGCAATTGCACAAACGACACAGGCATCCATATCCGGAATTGTAACGGATGATCAAAAGAAACCCATTCCAGGTGTTTCCATTCAAATTAAAAACAACTCAACTGGTTTTACCACCAGAACATCTACTAATGCTCAGGGAGAATACACATTTAAAGAGCTTCCTTTAGGAGGCCCGTATACCGTTAAAGCAGCTTACATTGGTTATTCCGAGCAAAACAGGACAGGCTTTATGCTAAACCAGGGTGATGCTGTATCGGTAGCCATTAACATGTCGGAAACTTCTCAAAACCTTGACGGTGTAGAAATTAATGGATCTTCATTAAGAAATAAAGTTCAACAGTTTGGCGCCTCTACTGAGATATCCTCAAAAACAATGAACATTTTACCCGTAAATGGCCGTAACTTCTCCAGTTTAACCGATTTATCACCTTTATCAGGTCCTGCTGGGATTGCTGGTCAATTGGGCTCTTCTACCAACTTTACTATTGATGGTATGACGGCTAAAAACCCTACATCAGCAGGTAGTACAACCAGCCGAAGTGGTGCACCGTATTCCATCTCGATAGAAAGTGTAAGAGAGTTTAAAGTAGTAACCAACCAATATGATGTAAGTTTAGGCCGTTCGGGTGGTGGTACCATCAGTGCAGTTACGAAATCAGGAACAAATGAAATTACAGGTAGTGCATTTGCATATAACAGAGCTGACTTCTTAGCCAGCAAATATGACATCAGAGGGAACAAAAGAGTTAACGATTTCTCTACTTATCAGTATGGTTTTAGCTTAGGTGGCCCAATCATAAAAGATAAATTACATTACTTTGCCGTTTGGGATCATCAAAGAGATTCCCGTCCATTGATTATTGCGGATATCAATTCACCAACAGATGAAGCCCGTTTCAATGTTACTAATGCTACACTTAATAATTTTTTAACTGTTGCCAGAAATAAATATGGTGTAGCGAATACGCCTCAGTATGGTTCTTTTGATAAAAAGAGAGGAACTGATGCCGGTTTCTTACGTTTAGATTGGCAAATTAATGATAAGAACTTATTAACGGTTAGAGATAATTACACCAATGATAGAAATCCTCTTGGTTTAGCAGATAATACAGCGATAAACTTTTATGAAAGCTACGGAAATGATAAAAATGTTGACAATAGCTTATTAGCCACTTTACGTTCAACCATCAGCAGTAAAGTAACCAACGAGTTAAAAGTACAGCATTTATATACCTACCAGGCCAGCACACAGAATGATGAATTAGGTTTTGCCATCCCAAGAGCGGTTGTTTCTAACTTACAATCTACTACCCCAACTGGCAGTTTATTAACAGCTGTTCAAATTGGTGGTCACCGCTTCGGACAAGAAGGTTTTACCAACAACGTGTTGCAATTGGTAGACAATCTTTACTATAACACAGATAAAATTAAATATACTTTTGGCTTGGATATCATGTATACCCATGCAAAATCATTGTATGGCAGTGAAGTAAATGGTCGTTTTACGTTTAACAGATCAGGTACAGGAGCAACCGATCCAACCGCTCTACAAAACTTCGATAATTTAATACCTATCAGTTATTACAGAGAAGTTCCTTTAGTGGCAGACCCAACTGTTGTAGGTAAATTATGGAATACTGCAATTTATGGCCAAATGCAAACTAAACTGGGTAAAGGTTTAGATTTTACAGGTGGTTTACGCTTGGATTATAGCAAATACCCAACATCGCCACTTAATCAACAACTGTTTGATGCCATTGGTGTAAGAACAGATAATGAATTAAAGCAATTTTTGATTCAACCACGTATCCAGTTTAACTGGGATGTGAACGAAAACCATACCGATTACGTTCGCTTAGGAGCCGGAATTTTCGGTTCAGATGTGAACAATTATGTTACCATTAACAACTTAACATTTGATGGTAAGCATTTTGCAACGGTTGATGTTACAGGTACTGGCGTGCCTACTCCAAATTTTATTGGTTATAGAAATGGAAGTGCTTCAGCACCATCACTACCGGCTCAACAAATTCCTACTATCAATACTTATGCGGAGGATGCCAAAATACCAGTAGTATATAAAGCAAACTTATCATATAACAAATTAATAAATGATAAAATAAGAATAGGCGTTACGGGTTATGCAACTTTGGCACGTAATAACTATATGTATGTGGATAGAAATATGGTTGCCGATCCTTTTTTCAGATTATCAAATGAAGGAAACAGGGGAGTTTATGTACCTGCAAATAGTATTATTACTGGTAATGGAACTACCGATTGGAAAAGAGGTCGTTTAACTGATAAATTTGGTAGAGTATTGGAAATGAACAGCAAAGGTAAAGTAAATCAATTTGCTATTGTTGTAGACGGTACATGGAAATACTTTAAAGATGGAGAAATTACGGCGAGCTTTACATGGAATGATACAAAAGATAACACTTCATATAATGGTAACGTAGCCAATTCAGCAACATTATCTTTACCTGTTATTGATGACCCACGCGATTTGAATAAAATGACTTATTCAAATGGTCAGTTCCGCAATAAAGTAGTAATTTATGGAACATTACCATCATTTCATGGAATTAAAGCAGGTATTCGTTATTCTGGAATTGGTGGTACCAGATATAGTTTATTATCTGGTGGCAATACCAATGGTGATTTTGTAGCCACAAACGATTTGGCATACATATTTAATACATCAAATACAAATGTACCAGCAACACTTAGAACAGACTTACAAAAGTTATTAGCAAATGGCGAGGCAAGCCAAAGTTTAAAAGATTATATTACAAAATACGAAGGTACTTTTGCAGAACGCAATGGTGGTATAAATGGCTTTTATGGTACAGTAGACTTAAGATTAGCATATCAGTTTAAATTTGGCCCAAATAAAAAACAAAGCTTAGAAATTTCTGGAGATTTGTTTAACGTAGCCAACTTATTTAAGAAAACCTGGGGTACATCAGAAACTTTAAGTACGCAAGCGTTATACGCAGTTACGGGCTTTGATGCTACAAGTTCTAATTACAACTATCGTGTAAACAACACCGGTATTGTAACCCCATCGGGTAACCCTTGGCAGGCACAAATTGGTTTACGTTACGGATTTTAGTCACCGAAAGATACCCTGTATCTTTCCAAAAAGTCATAAAAAAAGGGAATGGATTTTAATCCGTTCCCTTTTTTTATGTTTGTAAGAATAAACAACAAAACTTTAATGGGATTATTATTAGACTACCTGAAAAACCACAAGTGGATTGTGGCTTTAGCGTTATTGCTGGCGGGTTTCAATATTGGCTTTTCACTTTTAGATCCGTATATTACAGGAAGAATTTTAGATCGCTTCATCAATCAAAAAGATAAATTAACCTATGCTCAATACCTTTGGGGCTCACTGGGCTTAATTGGCTTAGCTATTGGGGCAGCTATGGTTTCTAGAATAGCCAAGAACTTTCAGGATTATTTTACCAGCGTAATTGTGCAAAAAGTTGGCGCAAAAATGTATGCCGATGGTTTGCAACATTCTTTAAAACTACCTTACCAGGTTTTTGAAGATCAGCGCAGTGGCGAAACTTTGGGTATCCTCCAAAAAGTACGCTTAGATTCTGAAAAGTTTATCACCTCTTTTATCAGCATCTTATTTGTAAGCTTAATCGGGATGATCTTCGTAATCGTTTATTCCGTTTCTATAAGTTATAAGGTTACTTTGGTTTACTTTACAGCCATTCCAATTATTAGTTTTGTGAGCTGGTATTTAAGTCGGAAAATTAAAACCATTCAACGTTCTATTGTTGGCGAAACCACAGCGCTTGCAGGTTCTACTACAGAATCTTTAAGAAACATCGAGCTGGTAAAAAGTTTAGGCTTGGCCGATCAGGAAATTGAACGTTTAAACAAAACCACTTATAAAATATTAGGTCTCGAACTTAAAAAAGTAAAATATGTACGGAGCATGAGTTTCGTGCAAGGTACTACGGTAAACTTAGTAAGAAGCACAATGATATTGGTTTTGTTATTACTTATCTTCGATAACGCCATTACTGCCGGGCAGTATTTAACATTCCTTTTTTATTCATTTTTCCTTTTTGGTCCTTTGCAGGAACTTGGAAATGTGATTTTAGCCTGGCGTGAGGCTGAAGTTTCTTTAGGAAATTTTAAAAAGATTTTAAGTACGCCAATTGATAAGAAACCTGAAAACCCCATTTCTATTCATAAGATCAAAGATTTAACCTTCAGTAATGTTGGGTTCAAACACCAAACGGCTAATAGAAATGCTTTAGAAAATATTTCATTCAAAACTTTTAACGGACAAACCATTGCTTTTGTTGGCCCATCAGGTTCTGGCAAAACAACTTTAGTTAAATTGTTGGTAGGCTTGTATCAGCCAAAAGATGGTGAGATTTTATATAATGGCACACCAAGCAATAAAATTGATTTGGATGCCCTGCGGGAAAAAATTGGTTTTGTAACACAAGACACGCAACTTTTTTCAGGTACAATCAGAGAGAATTTACTTTTCGTTAACCCAACGGCAACTGATGAAGAATGTTATACAGTACTTAATCAGGCGGCATGCCAAACTTTATTGGCCAGAGCAGATAAAGGTTTGGATTCATTAATTGGTGAAGGTGGTGTGAAGGTTTCGGGTGGTGAAAAACAACGTCTATCAATTGCCAGGGCATTATTACGCCAACCAGATATTTTGGTATTTGATGAAGCCACTTCATCACTCGATTCGATTACAGAAGAGGAAATTACCAAAACGATTCGTTCAGTTTCAAATTTAACAGATCACATCACTATTCTAATTGCCCACCGTTTATCAACCATTAAACATGCTGATGTGATTTACGTTTTAGAAAAAGGCCATATCATTGAACAAGGCAAACACGAAGCCTTAATTGCCCAAAATGGCTTATACCAAGCCATGTGGCGCCAACAAATTGGCGAAAGAATTGTTGAAGCTTAATAAATCTTCATCACATGTTATTAGCACAAATAGAAAGCAATCAGATTGCAATCATTATTATTATTGCCGCAATACTATGGTTGGCATTTATAATCATAACCTTATATCACTTATCAAGAAATACCAATATGCTTTTTCCTGTTAAAGTGCTTTGGTTTATTATCATCCTGTTTGCTCCTTTTATAGGTTCAATCGCTTATTTGGTTTGGGGTAAGAATAGAAAGTTTTAAACTTTTTTTTTGCGATTGATTTTAAGAGGCTGGTATTATTAATTTGAAATGTTATACCTAGCTTGTTGAAGGACTTATGAAAAACGTCTTTAACAGTGTTTCGACAAGCTATCATTGACGTAATTGCTGAAATAAATTATCCCTCAACATAATATTGGGAAGTTATAGCAATCGCCTTAGCCTACCTACAAGGCCAAACCACTGTTTCTTCGTTCTGCTCTTAGACCGGCATGGTTAATTTTTCGGGATGGCACTGATTAAGCCTATCTGCTGACTTCCATAGAAAAATTGCGAGCCGGCACTTTTGTTTCTTTTGGTGCCAAAAGAAAATAAGCCCGTCCGGCCAGGACAAAATAAAATGAAATTGAAATTTTAGACACCTCGGATGTAATGTCATTCGATAATTGATCGTTCAAAATTTTATTGCTTGCAGATACTTCGTGCCTCAGCATGGTATCAGTTGTCTATAGCGATAGCATTAAGATTGCTTCGTACCTCGCAATGAAGGAAATGGAGCAAAATACCCAAATATAATTATTGCATTTCATAAAATATGGCATGAATTAGTTAAGGCAACTACCCTTGACGCAATAACGTAAATAACTAAAATTCGACTAGTTAAAAAAAACTTATATTAATTTTTATGAAATAAATTATCCCTCAACATGACAAGTCTTGATATAATACAATCTTTCAAAAATTAAGCTGCATTCGCAGTTTGTTCATTAATATCTTGCAAGCTTAGCTTCGTTAACGATTTCGTTTTTAACCAGGTAATAAATGCGATTCCAATCGTCATACTGCCACCAAAAACTACCGCAGGAACCAGCGTTAATAATTTTGCTGATAAACCAGACTCAAATTCGCCAATTTCATTAGACGACCCAATAAACATACTATTAACTGCAGAAACCCTTCCGCGCATCTCATCAGGCGTAAGCAACTGCATAATGGTTTGACGGATGATTACGCTTACACTATCAAACGAGCCTTCTAAAAACAAGAAAAAGAGTGTTAAGTAAAAATTTCTAGAAAGTCCGTAACAAATAATGCTAAGGCCAAATCCAGTAACAGCAATCAACAAATTGCGCCAAGGTTTTCCCATGGGCGAAAATCTGGTCATCAGAAGCATTGTAATCACTGCCCCTGAAGATGCTGCTCCACGCATCATCCCCAGACCAAATGATCCTAAATGAAATACATCTTTAGCAAATATGGGTAACAGCGCAACGGCACCACCGAAAAACACGGAGAAAAGATCAAGACTCATCGCCCATACCATCATCTTGGTTTTAAATACAAATTGGATCCCTTCTTTTAAACTATGAAAGATATTTTCCTTTGGAACATATTTTGAAGGGTGTTTTTTTAATGTGAAGATGCAAATTAAGGAGATAGAAACCAGGATAACAATCACGCTGTATGCAGCCGTAATCCCCCATAGCCAGTTAACCAAACCTCCTGTTAACGGACCAATAATGGTGGCTAACTGCCAGGTACTACTGCTCCATGTACTTGAATTGGGATATAATTTTTTTGGTACAATTTCGGCCATTAATGAAAATGTTGCAGGACCAAAGAAACCTCTAGCAATACCAATGCAGAATACAAGACCATACATCACGAGCACAATCAAATCTTCTTTAAGGTGAAGGTACTGGCTGGTAATGATCAACATTAAAACCGATGCCAGCCAAACGCCAGAGAATATTTTAATCAGTAAGCCACGCTTTTCACTTTTATCAGCAATGTAACCACCGTAAAGTGCTATTCCTATAGCCGGTATGGCTTCACATAACCCAACCAACCCCAACTTTAACGGGTCATGAGTTAAATCATAAATGTGGTAGCCGATAACCACTGCCTGCATTTGATAAGCAAGGGTAAAGAAAAACCTCATCCCTAAAAAGGAACGAAATTCTTTATACCGCAATGCTGCGAATGGATCTTGTTTAACGATTACGGAGTTGGAATTTGAATCTGACACTGAGAAGAGTTTATCTGCAAAATTAAGCTTTGAAAATGAATAATGGGAATAGATAAATACTTAAGATGGATTATTTTGTTAATAGTTGATGAGGCGAAGAGTTGGTTATTCAGTGAGCTGGCTAGTTGGTGATAAGCACATGTAAACTAAATGCCTAAACACCTAAACCTCCAAATCACTAACCTTTTCAACTTTCCAAATCCCCACCTCACCAACTTACCGCCTCACCTAAATAAAAAACCCGATGAATAGCATTACACTATCCATCGGGTCAGTTTAAATAATTCGCTTAGTAACCTGGATTTTGCTCAAGTAAATTATTTTTATTTATTTCATCGCGGCTAAATGGTCTGAAATAAAGTTTATTGTCCCAACTACGATTTTCCTGCGCATTTTCAGTAATTGGAGTATAAGTATAATCGTATACTGAAGCATCGTAATGGTAAGGAGCAGACATCGTTTTACCAGCTTTAAATTTTCCCGTAACTTTAATATAGGTAACTTTTCTACCTAAGGTTTCTTCTGCAATTAACCATCGGCGGGTATCATGATAACGTTGTTCCTCATAAGCCATTTCAATACGGCGCTCATGACGGTAAGCCGTTCTTAAATCTGCCTGACTTGTTGCGGTTACAGCAGGCATTCCAGCTCTGAAACGGATTCTATTTAACCAGGTAGTAGCATTTGTTAGTTCACCAAGTTCAATACTCGCTTCGATATAATTAAATACGGCTTCGGTGTACCTGAAAAATGGCCAGGGAATAGTCTGAGGTGCCGATGCATCTACAATGTTAGGATCCGGATCGATAAATTTATGATAATAATAGCCTGTCCAGCTGCCGTTCCAGTTTTCAATTGAACTTGATCTGGTATCTAAACCTTTAAAATCAGTAACACTGCCATTACTCAATAAATCGTATACGCCGGTTTGAATCTGATTCGCCGGATCTACGTTACCTGATGCTTTATCGCGTGGCTTCCAGCTTGCACCATCATATAAGATTGTGGCATAAAAGCGTGGATCTCTATTTTGATATGGGTTTGCTTTTTGCGCAGCATTATTCCAGCTGAATTTGCTTCCATCGCTCATTTCATAATCATCAACTAACAAACCAATAGGGGTATTACCAGCCCAGTTGTGGTAACCATTCGGTCCATTTTGTTGTGCATGCCTGTTATTGCTCAGCGTAATAAAATACCGGCCAAAAATTAATTCGGAAGCTGCAGATGCATCAATACCCGGTGCCTTACTACCTCCGCCCATAGCAATACTTTTAAAGTTTAATTGTCCATCAGTAGCCGGTGAAGAAAGGCTAAGTTTATATCCTGTACCCGCATCCAACACTGCTTTGGCAGCTGTTTGTGCCAGGCGATAACGTTCCGTTTGATTACCTGAAGCATAAGATAGAAAATCTAATTTCTGCGCAGCTATTCCCGAAATTTTAGCACTAATTTTTGTGCGGTCATGAAGGTCGCTCGCTGCATAGATTAATACCCTCGATTTTAACGCCAGTGCAGCTAAAGCATTTGTACGCCCTTTATCTAATGTTTTTCCAGTAAGTAATTTATTGGCTTCATCACAATCCTTAACAATGAAGTTAACACACTCCTCATAGGTATTACGTTTAACATTAAAATCATCACTCAAACCGTAGGTTTTTGTAATAATAGCTACTGAACCATAATAACGTAAAAGTTGCTGATAAAAATAAGCCCTTAAAAAGTAAGCTTCACCCAATAACTGATCTTTTAAACTTTGGCTTAATCCGTTATCTCCACCAGTAATTCTTTCAATAGTGATATTGCATGCTCTGATCCGATTATACATTTGTTTATACCCCCAGGTATCATCTACCCAACCTAATGTAGAAGGGTTAATGGTTGCATTATTAACCAGATCGATACCACGGGTAGGGTGTGTAAATAGTGCTTCATCTGATACCGATGCGAGCATTTGCTCAGAAAAGCCACCATTACTTAAACCATTGTAAATATCATTAACAAAGGCCTGGGCAAGTGCCGGATCTTTCCATACCAGATCAGCAGATATTTTATCTGGCGGAGTTACATCCATAAAATCTTTTTTACAAGACATTGCAAAAAAGGTGATCAAAACTAATATATATAAAGTTTTATGTTGAATTGATGCTTTCATATTTTTCATGATTATTAATAAACAGTAACTAAAAAGAGGCTTTAATACCCATGTTAATTACCCTTGCCTGAGGATAATACTGTCCACTTGAGTTCGTTGATTCAGGATCCCATACTTTCACCTTATCAAGTGTAGCCAGGTTAAGTCCGTTTGCATACACCCTTACGGCATTTAATCCAATTTTTTCTACCAACTTGTTTGGTAAAGTATAACCCAGTTCTACATTTTTAAGCCTGATGTAATTATTGCTTCTTAACCAATAGGTATTGTTTAGGGCATTATTACTATCCGTATAATAGCTAGATCCTCTGTTTGATAAGCGTGGATCTACTGAACTTGGGTTGTCAATACTCCAACGGTTTTGATAAGACCATTCTAAGAAATTCCCAATATCACCCGATTCGGTTACACCTACAATTTGCATCCCACCGGTAGCACCCTGAATGAGCATTGATAAGTCGAAACCTTTATATTGCAGATTTAAATTAAAACCACCGGTAAACGTAGGCGTTCCGTTTTTATCTAAACGAATTTTATCATCAGCATTAATTTTTCCATCTCCGTTAATATCTTTAAATTTCATATCGCCCGGGCGCAGATTATTGGTTAGTGCAGTATAATTAAGCGTATTCGCACTAATTTCAGCCTGATCCCTAAATACGCCATCATAATCATAAACCAGCCATGCATTGGTTACCCTACCTGTAGTGCGTTGCCATTCCGGAGCACCTGGTGTTTCGTCCCAGAAAATAATTTTGTTTTTGGCATAACCCCCGTTTACACTTACACCAAAATTTAAATCGCCAACCTGATCGTTATAACTTAATTTAAATTCGAAACCTTTATTATTTACCTTCCCTAAATTAACAGGAGGCAATTGGTCGGTAATCCCAGAACTTTCTGGAACAGAGCTACCACGACTAATTAAAATGTTTGTTCTTTTGTTGTAGAAATAATCAAACTCCAGCGCTAATTTATTATCTAAGAAAGACGCATCTAAACCAATATTGCTGTTATTCGCAACCTCCCATCCAAAATTCAGATTTGGAACTTTGCCTTCATAAATGGATTTGGTAACGGCATCATTTAAAATATAACTTCCAAAGTTCATTAAACTTAAATACTGATACTCTTGAAGTGCATCACCAAAATAAGCCTCAGCTCCCATTTGCCCATACGAAGCCCTTATTTTTAAGTTGTTAATGAAGCTAACATTGTTTTTGAAAAAATCTTCTTCTGATAAACGCCAACCCACTGATACACCCGGAAAGAAACCAAACCGCCTGTTGGTTGGAAAAATATAAGAACCATCTACACGCCACAGAAATTCTGCCAGGTATTTTTCTTTGTAATTGTATCCCGCTCTTCCAAAATAACTCAAACGTGCCCTGTTGTATAAATTATTCGGATCGCCGGGATTATTTCCTAATGATTGCTCCCTTTCATCGCCTCCTAATAACTGCTCAATAGCTGATGAAAGGAAATATCTCCTGAAGGCTGTAAAACCATCGTTCGCAACTTGTTCTCGTGTTGTACCCGCCATTAAACCAATGGTATGCTCGCCTATTTTTTTATCATAGTTAATCATTCCGGTTAAGTTTGTAGCGAGCTGGCCACCTGCAGTTTCCCTAAGTCTTGGGTCAGTATATTGAGAACGAACCGATCCAGTTAAAACTGGTGTTACCCCATCCGCCTCAAATGTTTTCTTGTCCCAATCGTAAAGGGTCCATGGCAATTGCCAGTTTTTCTGTCTTCCTGAATATTTATCAATCGCAGCAGTTCCGGTTACTTTTAAACCATCCACTCCTGGTATCTTGATTTCTACCTTTCCTGTAGTCTGAAAGTAATCTCTTACATCTTTGTTATAACCTGTTAAATCTGTAGTAGAAACCACTGGATTATAACCATACTCAATATCTCTGCCTGGCAAGCCATTAGGCCACACAGCAATTTCTGTAGGTCTACCCCGCATTAAAAACCTAAAGATATCACCTGCACCAACCGTTGGAAAGTTTCGGTTTTCCTCTCGTGCTGTTACGCCTAATGTCGTAGTGATGTATTTATTTAATTTAGCTTCAAGATTAAAGCGCATATCATATTGCTTATAACCTGTGGCAGAATTTTTATAGTAGCCATCCTGATTAAGATAGCCTAAGGAAACCAGGTATTTAACATTTTCTGTACCTCCGTTAATCTGAACATTATGCCGTTGCTGTGGAGACCATTTTTGAAAAGTGGTATCAAACCAGTCAGTATTTGGGTAACGTAAAGGATCTGAACCATCACCAAATTTCCGAATTTCATCAGGTTTGTAAGTTGCATTGATGGTTTTTCCTGAAGTAGATTGATAGGTACCAGTTGATTTAAAACTGTTCCAGGCAGCCGACCACTCATTCGGATTAAGATCCGAGCCAAAAATATTCAGCTCATTTAATATTTCGGCATATTGTGTAGAATTGGCCATTTTTGGGATTCTTGTTGGCTGCTGCAAGCCATAGCTGAAATCATAAGAAAACTGTGGCTTCCCAGATTTCCCTAGCCGTGTGGTGATCAGAATTACCCCATTCGCAGCCTGTGAACCATAAATAGCAGCAGAAGCATCTTTCAAAACTGATACGCTTTCAATATCATTTGGATTAATTCTTTCAATTCCACCAGCACGGTTAGGAATTCCATCAATGACAATAAGGGCATTGTTATTTCCTAATGAATTAATCCCCCGGATACGAATGGTAGAACCATCATAACCCGGCTCGCCACTGCCTTGCAAAGCAGTTACACCTGGTAAACGGCCGGCTAATGAATTGGATAAGTTTACCGATGAAGATTTGGCCAGTTCCGTACCTTTTACTGATGCTACGGCTCCAGAAACAACAGCTTTCTTTTGTGTTCCGTAACCTACAACAATCACCTCTGATAAGTTTTGATTGTTTTCTAATAAACGAACAGTAATACTGGTTTGATTTTTAACCTGCACTTCCTGATCAGTGTAACCTACGTAGCTAAAGATTAAGGTGGCATCTTCAGGAACTTTTATACTAAATTTACCGGTACCGTCTGTAACCGTAGCAGCTGTTCCTCCCTTTAATTTAACACTTACACCTGGAATAGGCCCTTTGGCATCATTAACCTGTCCTTTCACAATAATATCCTGAAGTAGAGGCTTGTAAAAGAGAGATCTTTTTCCTGGCAATGCTTCAGAAGAAAAGGTCACAAATGGTAAAAAAACGAAACAGCTACCATACGCAAGAAACATGCTTTTTCTGGCAAAATTCTTCCATAGATTTTTTTTCATGGGATTTGATTTATTTGGTTAGGGATTAGTTACAATGCAATCTATTATGAATGACTTGTTATTAAGCTATTTGCTATTTATAACTAACTGATATAATTACTTACATCACACTACCAAAAAAATAAGGCTCCCTATCGAATTATATCAATAATCATTCAACCATATGATTTATTTACAAACAGTTTTAAGCTGTATTTAAGGTAGGAAAGATGATGAATACGGTTTATTCACATCAAATTACCGACTTATAGTTCATATTTGGTTTAATGCAAGATAAACATATTATACATAAAACCGAGAGAGAAATCGTAACTATTTTGCTAAAAAATAAGAATGGAAAATTATGATAGCAAATCATCAAACTAATCATACACAGGCACTTAATTATGTAAAATAGCGCCCAATAATAAGATAACTGGTGCAAATTTATTAACTAATCTTATCGAAAGAAATGCCTCTCTCTAACTTTTGCAAATGAAATTTAAGGATGGCATTTTCCGGCTTTTCTAATTTTGGATCAGCTTCAAAAAGTTCAATAACGGTATTTCTGGCTTCAGCTAAAATAGCCTGATCTGTTGCCAAATCCGCTAGTTTTAAATCAAGTACCCCGCTCTGCTGTGTTCCTGTAATATCACCTGGGCCACGAAGTTGTAAATCAATTTCTGAAATTTCGAAACCATTATTGGTTCTTACCATTGTTTCTAACCGCACCTTACCTTCCTTGCTTAACTTATTTCCACTCATTAAAATACAGAAAGATTGCTCCGCTCCACGACCTACACGACCTCGTAACTGATGGAGTTGAGAAAGCCCGAATCGCTCTGCATTTTCAATAACCATTACTGAAGCATTGGGAACATTCACCCCAACTTCAATAACTGTTGTAGCAACCATGATCTGACTTTTACCATCAATAAATTGTTGCATCTCAAATTGCTTGTCGGCATTAGGCATTTGCCCATGTACAATGCTGATCTGATAATCTGGCCGGGGAAACTGATAACTGAGCTGCTCCACTCCAGCCTCAAGATGTAGTAAATCAAGCTTCTCACTTTCTTTAATCAGCGGGTAAACAATATAAACCTGACGGCCTTTAGCAATTTCCTGCTTCATAAAGCCAAACATGCGGAGCCGCTGCCCTTCAAAAAGGTGACGTGTTTCAATAGGCTTTCTTCCTGCTGGAAGTTCATCAATCACAGAAACATCCAAATCACCATATAATGTCATCGCCAGCGTACGAGGAATCGGTGTAGCCGTCATCACTAAAATATGTGGTGGGATAATATTTTTTCGCCACAACTTCGCCCGTTGTTCCACCCCAAAACGATGCTGCTCATCTATGACTACCAAGCCTAAATTATTGAATTTAACCTTGTCTTCAATTAAAGCATGCGTACCAATTAAGATATCGATTTCGCCATTTTCCAATTGCTCATGTAAAATAATCCGCTCTTTCTTTTTTGTATTTCCAGTGAGGATAGCAACCTTAACCAAATCATCCGTTACCAATTCGATTATAGATGCATAATGTTGGCGGGCCAAAATTTCTGTTGGCGCCATCATACAGGCTTGATAACCATTATCATTCGCCAGGAGCATACTCATCAATGCAACTGCAGTTTTTCCACTGCCCACGTCGCCCTGAACCAGGCGGTTCATTTGAACGGCTCTTTGCGTATCTATTCGAATTTCCTTAATTACTCTTTTTTGAGCATTGGTAAGTTCGAATGGAAGAAACTCCTTATAAAACCGGTTTACCTTTTCTCCTACTTTTTCGAAACTGGCGCCTTTAAATTTCAACTGGCGAAGTTGCTTATTGTGCAATAGCTGAAGCTGAATAAAAAACAATTCTTCAAACTTCAGTCTTCTTTCCGCATCATTTAATTCCTGCTGGTTTTTAGGAAAATGAATATTCAGCAACGCCCTTCTTTTATCAGTCAGTTGATATTTATCGATGATATAGGCCGGTAAGTTTTCCTGAACCTGAGGAATCACTTGATCCAGCAATCCGGCAATAAGCCGCTGGATACCTTTAGAATCTAGTGTAAACTTTTTAAGCTTCTCCGTAGAATGATAAACGGGTTGTAAAGTTAGATTACCCCTGCCGACAGTTTTATGCTGATACAGTTCCATTTCAGGATGCGAAATGCTGAATGTTCCATTAAACAGCGTTGGCTTGCCAAAGGCTACATAAGCTGTCCCTACGATAATGTTTTCATCCACCCATTTTAAACTCTGAAACCAAACCAATTCCATGATTCCGGTTTCATCTTTAAAAGCTGCCACAATCCGTTTGGCTCGTTTATCGCCAATTACCTTTTTATTAATCACCCGCCCAATAATTTGAATATAGGAGGAGTCGGGATTAATCTGGTTGATTTTAAAATACTTTGTACGGTCAATATAGCGAAAGGGATAGTGCGACAGCATATCCTGAAAAGTAAACAGACCAAGGTCTTTTTTCAAAACATCTGCCCGACTTGGCCCCACGCCTTTTATGAACTCAATAGGTGTATCTAAGATCGGATTCGACAAAACTTTATACTTTTTTAGCCATCATGCCTTTTAACAAATGTGCATTAAAAATAACAATCGACAAAAGTAAAAGCAAATATGCGAAAAGCTGATGGACATCAATATTCTCTTTGAAATAGAAAAATGCCACAGCAAAAGCAACGATAGGATTAAGATAAATTAAAATACCTAAAGCTGATGATGGCATACCTACCAGTGCATAGGCATTTAAAAACAGCGGAATAATAGTAAAAACTATCGCGATAAGGAAAATATGTAACCAAAAGGATGTTACTAACGGAAACGGCTGCGAACTGATCAGGTATACTGGTGAAATGATTATACCTGATAAAATCAGCTGAATCCCTAATAAATTAAATTTATCTACATCCTTAATAACCTTCAGTAAGATAATATATACCGCATAAAATGAAGCGATCAATATGGCCCATAAAACTTCGTATAGTGAGCCTGTTGCGAGTAGAATAATGCTGATTAGCGCAATAGCAAGCGCTATGATTTTAATCTTTGTAAGCTGTTCTTTTAGCAAAACAAAACCACATAGTGCAGTAATAAGCGGGCAAACCATATAAGCAAATGCCGCAGCTTTTAAACTAACACTATTTACTGCATAGATATAAGTAAACCAATTTCCGGTAATTAAAAAAGCGGAGAGGGTAGTTAAGAGTAATAGTATCTTTTTTTTACCGGATGGCAGCACTTTGAAATGCGCATAATCTTTTTTCAGCTGTTCTTTTCTAAGCAGCAATATGCTTGCCCATACCATAATGATGGAAGCAAATATTCTATAGTATAAGATTTCCTGCGGAGGGAACCCTTTAAGATCACGTAGAGGGATAGACATTGTTCCCCATATGATATAGGGAACAATACCTGCTATAAAAAATCTGCTTTTGCCTTTTTCCAATTATTCTACGATGGCAATGACTGAGATTTCAACATTAACATTTTTAGGCAATACCGATACTTGTACCGTTTCACGCGCAGGAAAATCTGCTGTAAAATATTGACCATAAATTTCGTTTACCTGTGCAAAGGTACCCATATCACTTAAGAAGATGGTTGATTTAACCACATGATCGAAAGTTAAGCCTGCTTCTAGTAATACAGCCTTCAAATTCCGCATTACCTGATGGGTTTCATCGTCAATATTCCCAATATTCAATTCACCATTTTCAGGATTAATGGCTACCTGGCCAGAAACAAAAAGAAAGTTTCCTGCTTTTACGGCCTGGCTATATGGCCCGATTGGCGCAGGCGCATTGGTTGTTGTAATAATTTGTTTCATAAGAATTGTTGTTTATTTAGCAAGCCACTGGATGAGCTTGTAGATGATACCTGCAAGAAAGATGATGATTGCCAATGCATTAATAAAATGCATAATCCTGATGTTAATATTATCAGGTCGGTTCGGATCTTTTTTACGGAAAAAGTACATGACACAAACTTAACTAAAAAGCCTAACATCAAAAACTAAAAGGCACAAAAAAAGTCCCGATTTGCATCGGGACTTTTTTTAAACTTTATATTGAAAGACTAGTTTCTAGCAGTTTCAACACGACGGTTTTGGATACGACCTTCTTCAGTATCGTTAGAAGCAATTGGATTAGCTTCACCTAAACCTTTAGTAGCAACCTGACTAGCAGTTACGCCAGAGTTTACTAAGTAAGTTTTAACAGAATTTGCTCTGTCTTTAGATAATTTCATGTTATATGCAGCAGTACCTTCGCTTGAAGCGTAACCGTTTACAGTTACTTTACCACCGTTTTCACGTAACACTGAAGATAATTTATCTAAAGTTGGATAAGATTCAGTTTTTAAAACAGATGAGTTAAAATCGAAACCGATTTTTTCGAAACCTGTTACGTTAGTGTTAGTTGAATCAGCAGTGAATTTAGGAAGTGGACATCCTGAACCATCAACAGCAGTACCTGCAGGAGTTCCTGGGCATTTGTCGAATTGATCAGCAACACCATCACCATCAGTATCTTTTTTCAAATCTTCAACAGATTTTTCTACGTTAGATACACGGTTTTTCAAAGCTTCAACTTCTTGACGTAAAGTTGGATCTTTTAATTCATCATACATTGTAGCTAATGGGTTAGACCACTCTAAGCTTGGTTTTGCAGAAGAACCTAAAGAGAACTCTAAACCAGCATAACCGTAAGAGAATTTATCTTTAGTAGTACCTTTTGCGTAAACTCCATCAAAGTTATCAGCATCAACAAAGTTCATAGTGTAACCTAAGTTAAAGTTAACACGCTCAGAAACTTTGAATTTAACACCAGCACCTACTGGAATGTAGAAACCTTTTACGTAATCTTTAGCTTCGTGTCTGTCACCTACTGGTCCGATAGCACTACCTTTCCAGTCAATAGTTTGACCACCAGTAGTTACTTTTGGAGCGTAAGCTAAATAACCAGCACCAGCTGTTAAGAAGAAACCTACTGAGTTCTCACGACGTAAGAAATCGATAGAACCTAAGTTAACAACACCACGTAAATCTACAGCATATTGTAATTCAGTTTCGAAATCGCTAGCAGTTGAAGCTACTGGTCCAGCAGTTGCATCATTTGAACCTGAAACTTTACCACGTACACCAGCTAACTCTAATGAGAAAGAGTGACCTAATTGTTTACGGATATTTAAACCGTAACCTAAGTTAACGTCCCATTTGTTGAAGTCATTAGAACCACCAATTGCAACAACTGGAGCTAATACACCAGCGTTAACACCAATTGACCAAGTTCTGTACTGTCCTCTTCCACCAAATACCTTGGTTGAAGAAGTAGTTGCAGGAGCATCCTGAGCGACAGCAAGAGAAGCAACTCCTGTTAATGCCACTAAAGAAAGCGCAACACTTTTCTTTAAAGTAGAATAATTCATAATCTTTTTTCTTTTTTAAGGGTTAAACAATTTAATTGATTAATTTTTTGTAACCGCAAAATTAAACAAATTTTTAAATTTTCAAACATTTACACAAACTCCGTTCCAAACTTTAGGAGAAAAAGGGATTTTATTACATTTGATCCCTAGATAATTATAAAGGCACAAATTATGAAATATCCCCAAATTGATCAATCACTTTTTATTTTAAATAGAAAAAACTTCAACAAACAACTCAAAAACAACTCGTTAGCTATATTTAATGCCAATGATGAGTTTCCAAGAAGCGGTGATCAGAACTTCGTCTTTAAGCAAAATCCAGACTTATTTTATTTATCAGGAATTGATCAGGAGCAAACAATCTTGCTAATTTATCCTGATTGTCCTAATCCTATGTATAGAGAAGTCCTGTTTTTAAGACAGACCAATGATTACATTAAGGTTTGGGAAGGATATAAATACACAAAAGACCAGGCGAAATCTGCATCTGGCATCACCAGCATTTACTGGCTCGAAGATTTTGATAATATCCTGCACAGCATTGTACATTATGCAGATCATATTTACCTCAATTCAAATGAAAATGATCGCTATTCCCATACGGTGCCACATCGTGACCTTAGGTTTATTGATCAGATGCGTTCTAAATATCCTTTACATCAATACGAACGATCTGCCCCTATTATGCGGAATTTGAGAGCTCATAAATCGGATGTCGAAGTTGAGCTAACTAAAAAGGCTTGTGCAATTACTCGTGATGCTTTTATCAGGGTATTAAAATTCACAAAGCCTGGCGTAAAGGAATATGAAATAGAAGCAGAAATTATTCACGAGTTTATACGTCAAGGGGCAACCGGGCATGCCTACACGCCAATTATCGCATCGGGATATAATGCCAATATTCTGCACTACAATGATAATAACCAAACTTGTAACGCAGGCGATGTTATTCTTTTTGATTTTGGTGCGGAGTATGCCAACTACAATGCAGACATGAGTCGATCAATTCCAGTGAGTGGCCGATTTACTGCCAGACAGAAAGATGTTTATAATAGTGTTTTACACGTGATGAAGGAGGCTACAAAATTATTACGCACTGGTACCGTATGGAACACTTACCATGAAGAGGTGGGCGAACTCATGACTGAACAATTAATCAATTTAAAATTAATCTCTACCAGCGATGTCAAAAATCAAAGTGCCTCTTATCCGGCATACAAAAAATACTTTATGCACGGTACCTCTCATCATTTAGGTATAGATGTACATGATTTTGCAGGAAGATACACGCCATTTGCCGAAGGGAATATTTTAACGGTAGAACCGGGTATTTACATTCCTGAGGAAGGTTTAGGGATTCGTTTAGAAAACAACATCTTGATTACGGCTAACGAGAACATCGACTTAATGGCAGACATTCCATTAGAAGCTGCAGAAATAGAAGACATTATGAATTCGTAATTCCTTTATGGACTCTGGATTAATGCTCTTTCTGAACAACTCAAATCATTAGCTTTTAAATGCATTGATCTTTAATTAATCAGCGATCAAGTACAATGCTAGTAAAAAACAAAAGCCGTTCTAAAAGTCAATTTCAGAACGGCTTTTATATTTCAATCAGGCAGATTATTGCGCCGGAAAGCTAAAGTTAAATGTACCTTGCCCGGTTACTCCTGACATATAAACCATACCATTTCTAGTTTGAGGTAAGGCTTTCTGAACATCAGTTACGCTATTTACAGGCTGTCCGTTCACTTTAGTAATAATTAAACCTTTCTCTACACCTATGTTATCAAACGCTTTTCCTGTGGTAACAGAAGTGACTACTACCCCACTGTTAATTCCCAATTTAGATTTCTGCGCCGGAGTTGCAGGCACAAACGTTGCCCCAAGTTTCGATACCTCTACAGATTTTGTTGCAGCAGTATTGGAATTAGGATTTATACTAGCCTCTCCTTTTAAAGTCACGGTATAATCCTTTAATGCGCCATCTCTTAGCACGGTTAATTTAACTTTATCGCCAGGATTTAAACGGCCTACTCTTTCTTGTAAATCAGGAGAATCATTGATTACTATGCCATCTACCTTTTTAATTACATCACCAGATTTTAAACCAGCAGCCTCTGCAGCTCCTTTTGCAACCACATCATTCACATACAAGCCACTTACTTCGCTGGTTTTAATTCCTTCTGGTTTTTCATCACCACTAAGCGGTACAAAGTTTACACCTATATAACCACGTTTAACTGAACCATACTTCATAAAATCATCTACAATTTTACGGGCCAGGTTAACTGGAATAGCAAAACCATAACCTTGATTGTATCCGCTTTGAGAAGCGATAGCAGAATTGATACCCACTAATTCTCCATTGGCATTTACCAATGCACCACCACTGTTACCTGGATTAATGGCCGCATCAGTTTGAATAAAAGATTCAATACTGGTATTTGCCGGACGTTCAGGTCTTTTACCTGTGCGCTGATATTCTCTGTATTCTTCTTCAGTAATCTCGTTTCCTTGCTGTTCTCTACCTATAATACCAATGCTACGGTTTTTCGCACTCACAATTCCTGCGGTTACAGTAGTCTGTAAATCAAGCGGGAAACCAACAGCCAAAACCCATTCCCCAACCTGAACATTATCAGAATTACCCATTTTAACAACAGGTAAACCTGTAGCATTCACTTTAATCAATGCTAAATCTGTATTTGGATCACGTCCAATTACTTTTGCCTCAACTTTACGTCGATCAGTTAAAACCACTTCAACTTTCTCTGCATTCTCAACCACGTGGTTGTTAGTCACGATGTAACCATCTTGGCTAATAATTACACCTGATCCTGATGCAGCTCTGGGTTGACGTTGCATCTGGCGGCCGCCACCTCCAAAGAAATCCTCCATCATATCAAACGGAGAAGAACTTCCCTGACCTTTGTCTGATGTTGAATAAGTTGTTTTAATGTGAACTACACCTGGGGCAACAGCAGCTGCTGCCTGTGTAAAATCTGCTGCTCCAGCTGAAGTTACTTTGAGCGGATTGTTTGCAAAATATAAATTTTGTTTTTCAGAAATGGTACTTCCAGTTTGGTTACGCTCAAATAGCTTATAACCTCCAATTGCGGCTGCTCCACCTATAAAAGCAGCTAACACGGTAATCCCTAATATTTTTTTCATGTGTTTGTATATTGTTTTTTAATGATTCTGAAGCTATTAAAAGCTATACCTATATTACATGTAAAGGCTTTTAATGGTTTCGTGTGTTATATATTGTTTTTTTAAGCAATTGATTATAAGTTCCATTGCCGGCAAAATGTTTGGTATACTTATAACCTTTTGTTTTTAATTTGACGGGAGCGCTGTATTTTCTTTGTTTAAGCAGAACGCTCCAGCAGTTATTTATCTGCTTAAATTTTCTTTTATAAGTTTATTCAAATTTAATACCATATCAACGATATTTGCATCACTAAAGCATCTACATTGGTGTTAAAAAATGTTAAAAACAATTTACGCCAAGAGACTTAAAAGCATCTGCAATTCAAATATTGCATTAAATAATGAAGATCCAATGAAAATTAATTTCTTTAAGTATCAGGGAGCAGGTAACGATTTTATTTTAATAGATCATACTGCATCACCATTAGAAAGCATTGATAATGAATTAATTGAAAAACTTTGTCACCGCAGGTTTGGTATAGGGGCTGATGGATTAATGTTTGTAACCAAACACAATGATTATGATTTTGAAATGCATTACTTTAATGCAGATGGTAAATTGGGCAGTATGTGTGGTAACGGTGGACGATGTATCGTTGCATTTGCTAAGCACCTGGGTATCATCAACAAAGAAACTAACTTTTTGGCAGTAGATGGCCCGCATTATGCCAGAATTTCAGAAAATGGCGAATGGATTGATCTTCAAATGATTGATGTAGAGTTGGTAACCCGTGATGGTGATGCATATGTTTTGAATACCGGATCTCCACATTATGTAAAAATCCAAGAAAACTTAAAAGATTTTGATGTATTTAATGAGGGTAAAAATATTCGTTACAATGAAACTTATAGGGAGAAGGGTATCAACATAAATTTTGTAGAAGATTTTGGCGATCATCTTTTTGTACGCACCTACGAACGTGGCGTTGAAGATGAAACTTATGCCTGTGGCACTGGCGTAACTGCTGTAGCCATGGCAATGGCTAAACATAAAAACCAGACTGGCCATATTACAACTAATATTAAAGTATTGGGTGGAGATATTAAAATTGAGTTTGATTACGATGGATCTACTTTTGGCAATGTGTTTTTATGCGGCCCGGCAAAGCTAGTTTTTGAAGGGGAAGTAAATTAATATCTTTTAAAATTAAACCGCTTCTCTATCATTAAGAATGTGCTATATGTTTAAAGAATATTAGGTGATCTTCATTTTTCAGCATTTTCAGTAGCTACAAGCATACATGATTATTGCAGCTAAAAGTTTTAATGTATTTTGCATGTGTATTTTTCACACTATCTTTTTAGTAACATGGCTATTTTTTTAAACATTTTATGAGATTTAAACAGTCAAATTAACGATTTTTAAAATCTGTCTCAATTAATTTACACACTATCCTAAGTTAATGATAACTAACAAATCCCTCTGATATAGTCATTTAAGGCTAAATCAGACAGTTTTAAGATCAAAAATAAATCAATCGATTGATTAAATGACAGAATTTGGACAGATTTATTTTTTTTTAGGCGCTATTTTTGGGCATAAATCGCGAAATCAAAATCCAAATTTGGCGGCGATTTAACCCGGAATAATTTTAAACACACACATACGAATACTCCATGAGAAAAGTAACAACTCTCTTTTTTAGCATGAGCATTGGAATGCTTTTGGCATCCTGCGGAAATAACGACGATGCAAAAAAGGCGGCAGCAGCTGCAGCGGCTGGTCCTCAAGCCTATCCAGTTTTCACAGTTAAAACACAAACCACAGAATTAAATTCAGATTATCCTGCAACTATTGAGGGAATTCAAAATATTGATATCCGCCCTAAGGTTGACGGCTTTATCGATAAAATACTGGTTGATGAAGGCGCTGTTGTAAAAAAGGGTCAGTTACTTTTTACCATCATGGCACCACAATATGAGCAGGAAGTTAGAACAGCAAGAGCTGCAATCAGTAGTGCAGAAGCTGATGTAAACGCTGCTCAATTGCAGGTAAATAAAACTAAACCGCTGGTAGAAAAAGACATCATTAGTAAATATGATTTAGACGCCGCTCAGCTTACACTTCAAAGCAGAAAAGCAGCTTTAGCACAGGCAAAAGCTACTTTAGCAAATGCAAAGGTAAATTTAGGCTATACCTCCATAACCAGTCCTGTTAATGGTATTGTAGGTAGCATTCCATTTAGAAATGGAAGTTTAGTAAGCAGCTCTAGCACAGAACCGCTAACCACCATTGCCAACACCTCTAAAGTTTATGCTTACTTTTCTTTAAATGAAAAGCAGCTTCTGGATTTCTCTAAAACTTATAAAGGCAATACACTGGCACAACAAATGGCTAACATTCCGGCTGTAAGTTTAGTATTGGCCGATGGTACTGTTTATGCTCAAAATGGTAAAATTGAATCTATTAATAGTCAGATAAATACCAATACAGGTTCAGCGAGTTTAAGGGCAACTTTCCCTAACCCTATCGCCTTATTAAAATCTGGCGGAAGTGCATCAGTCAGGATTCCACAGAAAGTTGAAAACGCAATTTTGGTTCCTCAAAAATCTACTATCGATTTACAGGGTAAGAAATTCGTTTATGTTTTAGGCGATTCAGCTAAAATTGTCAGCACTGAAATTCAGGTGATGGATTTAGCAAAAGATAAATTCTATGTGGTAACTAAAGGATTAAAAGCAGGCGATAAAATTGTTCTGGAAGGCTTCCAATCTTTAAAAGATGGTGTTAAAATTAAACCTGAAGAACAAAGTGCTGATTCAGTTTACGCAGAGATCAAACAATAGTAATATAATCAGTGCAATCACACTTATTATCAGTGTAATCAATATTAATTATGTTTAAAAAATTCATAGAAAGACCGGTTTTATCAACGGTAATATCCATTATCATCGTTATTCTCGGTGTTTTAGGTTTAGCCACTTTGCCGGTTTCACAATATCCTGAAATTGCGCCGCCAACAGTGCAGGTTTCAACTTCATACCAGGGTGCAAATGCCGATGTGGTAATGAATAGCGTAGTTGTTCCGCTAGAAGAACAAATAAATGGTGTGGAAGACATGACCTACATGACTTCAACTGCCAGTAATGATGGAACAGCAGCCATAACCATTAACTTTAAATTAGGGACGAATCCGGATTTAGCTGCTGTAAACGTTCAAAACAGGGTAGCACGGGCAACCAGTTTGCTACCTGCAGAGGTGACCAAATCGGGTGTAATTACCGCCAAAAGACAGGCCAGTAACGTATTGATCTTTGGTCTCTATAGTGATGATCCATCTTACGATCAAAAATTCTTACAGAATTATGCCAACATCAACATCATTCCGCAAATTAAACGTATTAATGGTGTAGGTGATGCAAGTGCCTTTGGAACTTTGGATTATACGATGCGTCTTTGGTTGAAGCCTGATGTGATGGCCACCTATGGTTTAGTTCCGAGTGATGTAAATACAGCATTAGCTGATCAGAACGTAGAGGCTGCTCCAGGTCAGTTTGGTGAACAGGGCGATCAGGCATTTCAATATACCTTAAAATATACCGGAAGATTAAAAGATGAAGCGCAATTTGCAAATATCATCATTAAAACAGCTGATAATGGGCAAATTCTCCGCTTAAAAGATATAGCAAGAATAGAATTAGGTGCACAAAGTTATGCAAGTGCAGTAAGTTTTAATGGTAAGCCTGCATTGGGTATCGCCATTAACCAAACAGCAGGCTCTAATGCAAAGGAAGTTATCGAAAACTCCATTAAAACATTAGATGAAGCACAAAAAACTTTTCCAAAGGGTATCCACTATTCAACATTAGTAAACGTAAATGATTTCCTTGATGCTTCGATCGAAAAAGTAATTCATACATTAATTGAAGCCTTCATTTTGGTATTCTTGGTAGTATTCATTTTCTTACAAGATTTCCGTTCTACTTTAATACCAGCGATTAGTGTTCCTGTAGCGATTATTGGTACTTTCTTTTTCTTAAGTCTGTTTGGTTTTACCATTAACTTATTAACCTTATTTGCGCTCGTACTTGCCATTGGTATTGTGGTGGATGATGCGATCGTAGTAGTGGAGGCCGTTCATGCGAAACTGGATGAAGGTTATACCGATGCTAAAAAAGCTACGATAGATGCAATGGATGATATTAGTGGGGCAATCATATCGATCACACTGGTTATGGCGGCTGTATTTATCCCGGTAAGTTTTATCCAGGGATCTTCAGGCGTATTCTATAAGCAATTCGGTTTAACGCTAGCCATTTCGATTATCTTATCTGCAATTAATGCGTTAACATTAAGTCCGGCTTTGTGTGCAATATTCTTAAAACCACATGCTGATGATCATGGAAAAAAGAAAAACTTCTTGGAGCGTTTTTACGCCGCATTTAATACTTCTTTTGATGCGGTAACCAATAAATATAAAAAATCGGTTAGTTTCCTTTCTCATAAAAAATGGATTGTTGGTTTAGGGATTTTATTCTTTACGGGCGTTTTGGTTTGGACAATGAATACTACGCCAAAAGGTTTCGTACCTAATGAAGATTTGGGAACGATCATGTCTGATATCTCACTACCTGCAGGTACTTCACAAGAGGAAACCAATATCGTAATTGCAAAGATTGACAGCATTGCACATGGTATTCCAGAGATCAAAAATACGTTAAGGGTTGTTGGCCGAAGTTTGATTAGTGGCTCGGGTAGTTCTTACGGGATGGTAATTTCCAGATTAACACCCTGGGATGAACGTAAAGGCCGGGATGTTAAAGTGATTATTGGCGAGTTGTTCGCCAAAACAGCAAGCATTAAGGGTGCGAAGATTATCTTCTTTGCGCCGCCAACTATCCAGGGTTTTGGAACAAGTGGTGGTTTTGAATTTCAATTACAAGATAAAACCGGTGGAGACATTAAAAAATTCAATGATATCGGCAATGGATTCTTGGCAGCCTTAAGTAAACGACCAGAAGTTCAATATGCATCTACATCGTTTAACCCAAATTTTCCACAATATCAAATTGATGTAAATGTGGCGAAAGTAAAACAAGCCGGTTTAACCGTTGCTGATGTTTTAGGCGTAATGCAAGGTTATTATGGTGGTGTTTATGCCTCCAACTTTAATAAGTTTGGTAAACAGTTCAGGGTAATGTATCAGGCTGATGCCCAATACCGTTCAAATGAGCAAACTTTAACTAGAATTTTTGTGCGTAACGGAAGCGGACAAATGGCACCAGTTTCTGAGTTTATCACTTTAACTAAGGTATATGGTCCACAAGCCATTTCACGTTTCAACTTGTTTACTTCGATTTCAGTAACTGGTAATCCAAATCCTGGCTTTAGTTCTGGTGATGCCTTAAAAGCCGTACAAGAAGTTGCTGCACAAACTTTACCAGCTGGTTATGGTTACGAATTCTCAGGTTTATCAAGGGAAGAAATAAGTGGAGGAAGTCAAACAGTATTTATCTTCTTACTTTGTATCATCTTTGTTTACTTCCTGTTGGCTGCTCAATACGAAAGTTATATTTTACCACTGGCAGTATTAATTTCACTGCCTATTGGTTTAGCTGGCGTATTTGTTTTTGATAAAATATTTGGTGTAGATAACAACATTTATACACAAATTACACTAATCATGCTAGTAGGTCTGTTAGCCAAAAACGCCATTCTAATTGTAGAATATGCAGTTGACAGAAGGCGAAAAGGGATGAGTATTGTTAATGCCGCAATTGATGGTGCTACTGCCCGTTTACGCCCGATTTTAATGACATCTTTCGCCTTTATTTTAGGTTTATTGCCTTTGATGTTATCATCTGGTGTTGGAGCTGCCGGTAATACATCAATTGGTACCGGTGCAGTAGGTGGTATGTTAATCGGAACATTGTTCGGTGTTTTTGTAATCCCTGCCCTGTTCATTGTTTTTCAAAGTTTACAGGAGAGAATTAGCGGTAAGTCTCCTTTTGAAAAGGGAATTGAAAAAGAACAAACGTCAGAAGAATATGAATTGGCTACCAGTCAGAACAAACATTAATTTTTAAGAAAATATGAAACTTAGATATAAGTATTCCATTTTAATCGGCTTCACCATCTTAACCTTAAACGCTTGTGTGACTAAAAAATACGAACGCCCACAGGTTAAAAGTGAAGGATTATACCGGGATAAAAATACAACAGATACGACTACCATGGCAGATTTGCCATGGAAAACATTATTCTCAGATACCACACTTCAATCATTAATTCAACGTGGAATAAATGAAAACCTGGATCTGAAACAAGCCATTGAACGGATTAGAATTTCTGAGGCTACATTGAGACAAAGCCGTGCAGCATTTTTGCCAAGTTTACAGGCAGATGTTTCGGTTACAGATGCCAAACAGGCAGCTGCAGCATTAAATTTTCCGGCAGGAATTAATATCAACCTGGAAACACAAACCTACAGGGCGCAGTTAAGCACCGCCTGGGAAGCAGATATCTGGGGTAAATTAGGAAGCGCAAAGCGTTCTGCATTTGCTACTCTATTGCAAAGCGATGCAGCAAAACGTGCGGTTCAAACGCAGTTAATTGCCACGATTGCCAATAGCTATTATACTTTACTGGCTTTAGATAAACAATTAGCCATTACAGAACAAACAATCAAAATCAGAAGGCAAGATGTAGAAACCATGAAAGCCCTGAAAGAAGGCGCAGTGGTAAATGGTGCCGCCGTAGTTCAAAGTGAAGCCAATTTATACGCCGCAGAGGTAACACTCCCTGACTTGAGAAGAAGTATTAAAGAAGCAGAAAATGCATTAAACATTGCATTGGCACAAGCACCGGGAACAGTGAACCGTACTACTTTAGATCAGCAAGTGGCATTTTCAAATTTACAAACAGGCGTTTCCGCTCAGTTATTGCAAAACCGTCCGGACGTTATTGCTGCTGAATTTGGTTTTAGAGCGGCATTTGAAAACACCAATGTGGCTAAAACCTATTTCTACCCTGCTTTAACTCTAACTGCGGCTGGCGGTTTAACCAGTTTGCAACTGAGTAACTTTTTCGACAATTCCATTTTTTATAATTTAGTTGGTGGGTTAACACAACCAATTTTTGCTAAAGGCGCTAACAAAGCTCGTTTAACCACTGCTCAGGCAAATCAACAAATTGCTTTTTATACCTTTCAGCAAACGCTTTTAACCGGCGGACAAGAAGTATCTAATGCTTTGTATGCCTACCAAACTGCAGAAGAAAAAGAAGTAACCAGAGCAAAACAAATAGCATCATTAACCAAAGCCGTAGATTTTACTAAAGAGTTATTGCGCTACAGTTCGGCAACAAATTATACTGACGTGTTAACATCAGAGCAAAGTTTGTTAACAGCTCAGTTAAGCGGAATTAATGATAAATTACAAAAGCTACAGTCGGTTGTAAATTTATACCGTGCTTTAGGTGGCGGCTGGAAGTAAGAATTACCATTACCCTAAACGCAAAAAGCATCTCAAATATTGGGATGCTTTTTGCGTTTATGAAGATTATCTCATAAGTACATTCCTTTGCTATCGATGAAACTAATCACTTTGTCTGGAAGGAAAAACTGGACATTTTTCTTTCCCTTAATAGATTTACGAATAAAGGTTGAAGAAATCTCCATCAGCGGCGTATCCGTAAATATAATGGACGGGTGCGTTTTCCATTCATTCACATCTGCTCCGGGGCGGGGATAAACATAAATCTGGTAGTTATTTAATAGTACTTTGTAGTTCTTCCATTTTTTAAAAGAAACGAGGTTATCTGCGCCCATTATCAGCACAAATTCTTTTAAAGGAAATTTTTCATGCAGATAAGTTAAGGTATCTATAGTGTAAGATGGTTTTGGCAGATTAAATTCGATATCACTTACGCGGATATTTTCTGAACTTTCTATAGCTAAATTAGCCATTTCCAACCGATCATACATGTTGGCAAGTCCGCTTTTTTCTTTTAAGGGATTATGCGGAGACACCACTAACCACACTTCATCAAGCTCGGTATGATTGGCCATATAATTGGCAATAACTAAGTGCCCGGTATGGATTGGGTTGTAAGAACCGAAGAAAAGACCTGTTTTCAGTTTACGGTTTTCAGTGTTGTTGATCGTCATTGCGAGGCTGGGTTGAGGGAGCCGAAGCAATCTATTTTGAGAGAAAGATTGCTTCACCCTTGTGCGCTTTTTCCGTCGCTGCGGTTCGCAATGACGAATTTATTTATTAAATCAAATTAGGATAGTTATTTCTTCAAGAAATCTCCCACCAATTTCTCTGCTTCTGCACAGGCAGTAGCCAGATCATAATTTTTTAAGATCACATCAAACTTATCTGCATAAAGCAATTCTTTTTCAGCCTTGATAAAACGCTCCTGAAGTTTTTCCTGGCTATCCGTTCCCCGACCACTCAAACGCTCTTTCAAAACCTCTAAAGATGGTGGCTGAACAAAAATAGCCAAGGCATCTTCTTCATATTTTCTTTTTAAACGAATGCCACCTTCCACGTCAATATCAAAAATTACATGCTGATCGTTTTCCCAGATCCGTTCAATTTCTGAGCGTAAAGTGCCGTAAAAAGTTCCATTATAAACTTCTTCAAATTCAACAAATTCCTGATGAGCTACCTTATGTAAAAATTCTTCTTTTGTAATGAAATAATAATCATTTTCGTGGGTTTCATCACCCCTTGATTCCCTTGTTGTAGCCGAAATCGAAAAACTCAATTGCGGAAATTTCTTCAATAGGTGATGTACAATTGTTGTTTTACCTGCTCCTGATGGCGCTGAAAATATGATTAATTTACCTTGTTTCATTTCTTTAAGCTTAAAGACTAAAGCAGAAAGCTCAAAGCTTTAACCTTTGAGCTTTCTGCCTTGAGCTTTTTATAGTACGTTCAGTAATTGTTCTTTAATTTTTTCTAATTCTTCTTTCATGCCTACTACAAACTGTTGCATTTGCGCATCGTTCGCCTTAGCACCCATGGTATTAATCTCCCGGCCAATTTCCTGAGAAATAAAACCTAATTTCTTACCATTAGCTTCGTTGCTGGCCAGGGTTTGAAGAAAATAATCACAGTGACTTTTCAATCTGGTTTTTTCTTCTGTGATGTCTATTTTATCAATATAATAGATCAGTTCCTGTTCAAAGCGATTTTGATCGATGTTTACCTTGCCGACAGCATCATCTAAAAACTGTGAAAACTTATCTCTGATGGCGGTAATCCTTCTAGGTTCTAATTCTTCAACTGATTTAAAATAGCCTAAAATATTGGTAATTCTAAGTTCAAGATCTGCTTTTAAAACTGCACCTTCATCTGCCCTGAATTTATTGAAGTTATTTAAAGCGGCAGTAAATATTTGATATAAGTTATTCCATTCATCTTCACTTACACTCTCCTCTTTATAACTAATTACATCCGGAAAAGTTAATGCGGTTTGCAATAAATTACTGCTTCCGGCATTTAGCTGATCATTAACAGCAATAAGTTGGTTGTAATAATGGCTAAGCAAGGCAGTATTAATTGTGGCACCAGTAACCTCACCACCAACACGTTCTACATTGATGCTTAAACTAACTTTTCCGCGCTCGATGTCTTTACTGCATACATTACGCAGAATCAATTCTTTATCAGAAAAGGCTTTGGGATATTTTAAGTTTAGCTCAAGGAATTTGCTATTGAGCGATTTGATTTCGACACTATACTTTGCATTTGCATAATCGGCTGTGGCTAAGCCGTATCCTGTCATGGATTTTATCATGCGCAAAGATAGAAAAATTAGTTTAGAGTTTGCAGACAGCTGCCCTATGTTTGCAAACTCTAAATTATATTACTCCTGCAAATTTTATGACATACCTTAACGTTATTTAACAAATAAGAAGCTTAACAAATACTAATTTTATAGAAAAAAATGCATGTTGAGCATAGCATAATGTATTCTAAAAGCGTTATTTAATATGAAAACATATTCTTATCAATGAGCATTGGAAATGATATTCATGATTAGCTATCTGTTCCACGTAAATTTATAACGAACTACAAACAACAAAATTTATCTGCTGTTAGACTAGAATACTGAAAGAAAACATACTTTTACAGCAAAACAAATTGGATTGAAGCATTTTTAGATCCTATTGAAGCCTCAACAAAATTTCAGGATTAGAAAATGCTTACGATAAATTTGAACTATAAATAAACATACCTAATGAAGATTTTTAAACTGTCATTGCTACTTCTTTTGCTTATGCTCACTGGTAATATGCTTAAGGCGCAAGACCTGATTATCAAAGGCGTTGTTTTTGAGAAGGGAACAAATATAAGGGTTGCATTGGCAGAAATAACTAACCAAAGAACCCAACTTGGCGTTGGCAGTAATGATTTAGGCTTTTTTCAAATTCAGGCTCGTGTAGGCGATACACTCCTGATTACTAAGAGAAGTTTAAATGATCAGCAGATAGTTGTTCGTGGTACACAAGATATTTTGATTTATCTGGTAAGAGGTAGTACCATGCTGGATGAGGTAACTATTGTTGGAAACACTAAGAAACAAGATCTAGAAGATTTAAAAAGAGATTTCAGAAATAAAGGTGTTTATAATGGTGGAAAATCTTCAGTTCTGTCTTCAGTTTTCCATCCTTTAAATGGCCTGTATAATCTAATTGGTAAAGACCCAAAGAACGCACGCAGATTTAATCGTTATGCTGATAATGAGTTAAAACAAACGCAAATCGATCAGTATTTTAATGGCACTATCATTCAGAACAATACAGATTTAAGGGGAAAAGATCTGGAAACGTTTATGCTTAATTATCGACCTGATTTTGAAAAAGCGCAGCACTGGAACGTTTATGACTACATTAAATATATTAAGGAATCTGCAAAGAAATTTGAAGAAAATCCGGTAAAAACGAATGATTTAAAGCCTTAATTAGATAGATAAAGCTTCGCAGGCTTTCTCTGCCGCTAGCTTTTCAGCATTTTTCTTATTGTAATCTCTACCAGTACCAAATTTTTCACCCTCCACTAAAGCACTGATGGTAAAAAGCTTTGCACTTTCACCTTCACCATTTTGAACCAATTCAAACATGACATCTTTACCATGGCGTTGGCACCATTCAATCAGTTTACTTTTAAAATTGGTTTCGGTAAGTTCCAGGGTATGAATGTCGATGTGTGGCTTAACAATCCTTCGCAATAAGAATTCCTTGGTGAAATTATAGCCTTTATCCATATAGATTGCACCAATAATAGCTTCAAAAGCATCGCCCAGCATAGAATTATGTTTGGTTTGAATGCTTACAGATCTTTGATCAAATTCAATCATCTTATCAAAACCTATCTTTTTTGCAAGCTGGTTCAGGTTTGCCCTATTTACAATCTTTGACCGCATCTCAGTTAAAAAACCTTCCTCTTTATAAGGATAATGTTTAAAAAGCAATTCAGCAATTACTGATCCAAGTACGGCATCGCCCAGAAATTCAAGACGTTCATTGCTACTTCTACTGCCATTTTTTAAAACTTTTGCTACAGAACGATGCCTGAACGCCATTTTATAAAGGGTGACATTTCCTGGTACAAAGCCTAAGATATTTCGTAGCTTTTTAACAAACTCCTTTTCAGGAGAGAGATAAAGTTTATATAATTTTAATATCGGCATTAAATAAATAACACAATTAACGGCTAATGAGCATATTTAACTAAGTTATCTATTTTTACTTAGCATACAAAATTATATAACAAGGCTATTTTAATTAATCTTCGTATTTTTTGAAGATAACTGAAGCATTGTGGCCACCGAAACCAAAAGTATTACTTAGCGCTGCCCTAACTTCACGTTTTTGAGCTTTGTTGAAAGTAAAATTTAATTTCGGATCAAAAGCAGGATCATCTGTAAAGTGATTAATTGTTGGAGGAACAATATCATTTTTAACAGCTAGAATTGCGGCAATAGCTTCAACAGCACCAGCGGCCCCCAAAAGGTGACCTGTCATTGATTTGGTAGAACTGATGTTTAATCGGTAAGCATCCTCGCCAAATAATGTACCTATGGCTTTGGTTTCACTAATATCACCAAGTGGTGTAGAAGTACCATGCACATTGATATAGTCAATATCAGCAGTTGTCATTCCTGCATCTTTAAGCGCATTTGTCATCACCATTCTGGCACCTAAACCTTCAGGATGTGGCGCGGTGATGTGATTAGCATCAGCACTCATTCCTCCGCCAACCAGTTCAGCATAAATTTTTGCACCTCTGGCTTTAGCGTGTTCAAGTTCTTCCAGGATAATGGTTCCTGCACCTTCTCCTGCTACAAATCCATCACGATCCTTATCAAAAGGACGGGAAGCCGTAGCCGGATCATCATTACGTGTAGATAGTGCATGCATGGCATTAAAACCACCCATTCCTGCTTCATTAATAATGGCTTCGGAACCACCACTGATAATAACATCTGCCATACCCAAGCGGATATAGTTAAATGCATCAATCATAGCATTGGTTGATGAAGCACAGGCAGAAACAGTTGCAAAATTTGGCCCACGCAAGCCATACTTGATTGAGATATGCCCTGGGGCAATATCTATAATCATTTTAGGAATAAAAAATGGATTATATCTTGGTGTACCATCTCCTTTTGCAAAATTAGAGATTTCATCCAGGAATGTTTTTAATCCACCTATGCCAGCACCCCAGATTACGCCGATTCGGTTAGTATCTAATTTTTCAAAATCAAAACCACCGTCCTTCACAGCCTCATCTGTAGCTACTAAAGCATATTGTACAAATGGATCAAGCTTACGAGCTTCCTTTTTCTCCAAAAAATCCTCCGGATTAAAGTTTTTCACCTCGCATGCAAACTTAGTTTTAAACTTTTCAGTATCAAAACCTTTAATAGGAGCAGCGCCACTCACCCCATTAGTCAATCCTTCCCAAAACTCAGGAACATTATTGCCTATAGGAGTGAGCGCACCCAACCCTGTTACTACTACTCTTTTTAATTCCATTTATACTGAAAAAGCGTAATTCTATTTAACGTTTTTTTCCAAATAAGCAATTGCTTGACCAACTGTACCGATGGTTTCAGCCTGATCATCAGGAATAGCTACATTAAATTCTTTTTCAAATTCCATAATCAATTCTACGGTATCTAAAGAATCTGCACCCAAATCGTTGGTGAATGAAGCCTCTGGCGTAACTTCGCTTTCGTCAACACCTAGTTTTTCTACGATAATAGCCTTAACTCTTGAAGCAATATCAGACATAATTTTATAATTTAATGGTTAAATAATTCTGTGCAAAGAAAAATAAATTCTTACAATTTTCAAATGTTTTTATTTCACTACCTTAATTTGGCTCTGAAATAACAAGCGAATATAGAATTAGTTTTTTAATTTCGTTCTGTAAATAATTTATTTCGATTTGAACAGAACTTACCTGAAATTAACCTTAGACCTTGATTTTATACTCATTGCGATTACAGCACCACTAAAGGACTACGTGTTGTGCCACAAAATTAATACGCGATTGAACACGCAATTCGAAAAAATAGAAGACCATGAAATATTTTTCAACATTGATCAGCCTGCCTGGGCCTTCTCTAAATATTACTTTTTTGTAGAACAAGGCGAAATAGAATACTATCTGATTAGTAATAGAAGCAGCGACGGACTGCTCGTTCCAGAGATGGGAAATGTGGATTTTTTCATCATTATAAAAGAATTTATTGACCAGGAAGATTTGAATTATTTAATCAACGGACTCAACAAACTACCTGATATACAGGTAGCTGCAAAAATAGACCCTACTAAACTGAAGAGCAAGGAAAATTTGGTAATATAAAAATTATATACTTGGTGTATTAAATACACTATATTTGAGGGTTACAAACGACGAAACAAAGAACAAAATATATAAAACTTAATGCAGTTTAATTATTTTTGATAATAATTAGCGCTACAATTAACTGCATTGTTAAAATCAATTAATTAAATGAAACCTTTTCATTCGAGAACCAAAATTGTTGCCACGCTTGGGCCCGCATCAGCAAAACCAGATGTATTATATAGTATGTTTAACGCGGGTTTAGACGTTTGCCGTTTAAACTTTTCACATGGATCTCAGGCAGATCACCAGGCTGTTTTAGATACCATTAAAGATCTGAACAAAAAATACGACTATAATGTTGGTATCCTTGCCGATTTACAAGGCCCAAAAATTCGTATTGGTTTAGTAAAAGAAGGTGGTATTAACCTGATTAATGGTAAAACCACTGTAATTACCACCAACGAATGTATTGGTAATGAGGAACGCATTTATATAACTTATCAAAGTTTTCCTCAGGATGTACAAGCTGGCGAGATTATCCTTTTGGATGATGGCAAGCTGCAAATGAAAGTAATTTCTACCAATTTAAAAGATGAAGTTGTTTGCGAAATTGTTCATGGAGGTATCTTAACTTCAAGAAAAGGCGTAAACCTTCCTAATACAAAAGTTTCTATCCCATCGTTAACTCCAGAAGATCGGGAGAATTTAGAATTCGTTCTTGAAAATGATGTGGAATGGATTGGTTTATCATTTGTTCGTAAAGCAGATGATATTATCGAACTTAAAAAAATCATTGCTGAACGTGGTAAAACGGCCCGCGTAATTGCTAAAATTGAAAAACCAGAAGCAATTGCCAATATTGATGAGATTATTGCAGTTTCAGATGGTATTATGGTTGCCCGTGGTGATTTGGGTGTTGAATGTCCGATGGAAGAAGTTCCATTGTTACAGAAAATGATTGTGGCTAAATGTAGAGCTGCATCTAAGCCTGTAATTGTTGCAACTCAAATGTTAGAAAGCATGATTACTACTCCTCGCCCTACCCGTGCTGAAGTGAATGATGTGGCTAACTCAGTTTTAGATGGTGCAGATGCGGTAATGTTAAGCGGTGAAACTTCTGTAGGAGAGTTTCCATTAATCGTAATCGAAACGATGCAGAAAATTATTCAGAACATTGAACAAAACAACTATCCATTTAACCCTGATAAATTTTTAAAGCCAAAATCGCCATCGTTCTTGAGTGATGCGATTTGTGATTCGGCTTGTTTCTTAGCTAAACAGACGAATGCAGTTGGTATTGTTTCAATGACATTAAGTGGCTATACAGCTTTTGAAATTTCAAGTCACAGACCAGAAGCTTTAACCTTTATTTTTACCAGTAACAGATCTTTATTAAACGCAGTTAGTTTACTTTGGGGTGTTAGGGGTTTCTACTATGACAAATGGGAGAGCACGGACAATACCATCATTGAGGTTAACGAGTTCTTAAAAAGCAAGAAACTGGTTAAACAAGGTGATATTATTATTAATACTGCCGCGATTCCAATTGACGCAAAGGGCAAAACGAATATGTTAAAAATCACAGTGATTGATTAATCATTAAATATTTAAGACTAAACGCCTTGTACTGCAAGGCGTTTTTTTTTGCTTTATTTTTTTCTAATGGTATGAAGATAAATGTTGATTAGAAAGGATTTCCACCCCTAATCCAATCTTTTAAAGCGTTCTAGGCTTTGTTTCTACCAAATATAAAGAGATACCTAATAAACCCGGCACAGCTGCTATATTCACCCCTATTAATTACTCAACGCTTTTACTTCTTCAAGAAATTAATTATTAAGATTTTTAATGTTTAGGTGACTAAAGTATAAGTTTTTTGATTCTTTAAATTATTAATGTAAATCTCAATAAAAACTATATTTTTGCACTCCACTAAAAAACGGAGAGGTGTCAGAGTGGTCGATCGAGCACGCTTGGAAAGCGTGTGTACTGCAAGGTACCGCGGGTTCGAATCCCGCCCTCTCCGCACTAATAAGCTGATTATTTAACTTGATTTTTGCTCACAGTTAAATTATTCACAATAACAATCAATGAGTTATAAAATATCAGCTAAAAAAATGATTGGTTATGCAAATAAACGAGATATAGTTTCTATGTTTGCATCCTCGAAAGAGAAGAGGTTCAACTTTAAACTGAACAGAAGGAGTGGTAGTTCAGCTGGTTAGAATGCCTGCCTGTCACGCAGGAGGTCGCGGGTTCGAGTCCCGTCCATTCCGCAACAAAAGCCTTAACTTGAAAAAGTTGAGGCTTTTGTTTTTACAAAAATTTCATAGATTTATTAAGATTCGCCCGGTAACTATCCGATACAGGAATCAGGTTTTTGTCGAGAATTAATGTCTTCCCCTCAATGCCGTCTATTTTATTTAAGTTAATGATAAAAGAGCGGTGCACCCGCAAAAAGACTTGAGGCAACTTAGTTTCAATATTCTTTAATGAGGAGTGAATGGAGTAATCGATATTTCCAATCAATTGAATCTTAACATAGTCACCAATGGCTTCAAAATACAAAATATCTACAACTTTTACCCTCCGTACAATATTAGAATCCCTGATAAATATAAACTCTGGAAGCTGTGTATCGCTACTGGTCTGATATTTATGATTAGCTGATTTAGCTTTTTCAATCGATTTTAAAAATCTGGCTGGTGAAATGGGCTTAAGTAAAAAATCGACAACATTTAGGCTGAAGGCCTCAACAGCATGTTCTGCCACAGATGTAGTGAAAATAATTAGTGGGGGCTTATCTTCCAGAATTTTTGCCAGTTCAAGTCCACTCATACCGGGCATCATAATGTCAAGAAAAATAATATCGACCTGGTTGTTCATAATATGATGATGCGCTTCCATTGCATTTTCACATTCAGCAACAAGCACAAGTGAACTATCCATGGCTATTAATTTTTTAAGCAGGAGTCTAAAAACCTGGTTATCATCAACAATTAAGCAATTCATTAAATACATATTATACTAACATACATAATACGTTTACAACGAAAGAATATCTTCATCATAAATCTATTTGCAGCCATAATACCTTCAACACTATAGCTAGCTTTTTATATTAGCCTTTAATGATGAACTAAAAATAATCTTGGTTTACCAGAACTGTAATCATCCATTTATAGCTGATCAACTAACTTCTAAAGCAAGCAATTTATACCCAACTTATGGTCTTGTACCTCACCTTAGGCATTGGTTTAATGCATAGAGTTTTACAAAAATACCTTAATATTTTACGATCTTAAATTCGGTTCTTCTATTGGCCTGATGTTCAGCCACAGAGCATGCAACCCCATTCTTACATCTGTTTAACAATTGAGTTTCACCATAACCTTTAGCCTTCATCCTACTTCTGTCAATACCTCTGCTTACTAAATAGTTCACGGCAGATTGTGCCCTTCTTTGTGAAAGATCTATGTTGTAAATATCTACGCCTCGGCTATCTGTATGCGATCCCATTTCAATTTCGAGCGTGGGATTATCCCTCATGATCCGAACCGTTTCATCTAAAATTTTGGCAGCATCTGGTCTGATATTGTCTTTATCAAAATCATAATGAATATTCTTAATTTCGATCTTGGTTCCTACCACAAAGAGCGGCTGTAAATACAAGTTTACTTCCAGCGTATCAGACTTTGTTAAACCAACAGTAGTTACACGTGCAGAGTCGCTGTAATATCTGGTTTTTTGACCAAGCAGGGTATAGTTCGTATTTCGATCCAGTTCGAAAAAGTATTTTCCAGAATCTGCTGTTAATTGTTTGCCGACAACCCTACGTGCATCGGCCATAAGTGTTACATCAGTTAGCGGGAGTATTGCTCCCGTGGTTTTATCAAATGTAACTCCTTTTAAAGCAAGAATGATTTTTGGTTTTTGAATACCAAAACTATAAATATCATCATTACCTTTTCCCCCCTTCCGGTTAGAAGACAGGTAACCTGTTCCCAGATCTGTTGAAGGTAAAGACATTCTTATAAAGGCAAAATCATCACCAGGTGAATTAATGGGGTAATGCAGATTGATTGGGTTAGCCCAATTATTCTTTTCTCCTTTTGCAACGAATATATCCAATCCACCCATACCTGGTAAACCATTGCTGGAATAGTATAGCAGGCCATCTACACCTATTTCTGGAAACATCTCGTTGCCAATGGTGTTTATATTCTTACCAGCATTTTCAGGTTTGCCCCAGCTGCCATCACTCTGTAATGAACTGTACCATATATCGGTATCACCTATGCTGCCTGGCATATCTGATGAAAAATACAACGTTTTCTCATCAAGACTTAAACAAGCCTGCCCAAGTGAGTATTTGGATACGTTATTAAATGGAAAAGGTTTCATCTCCCACTGAGTTCCTTTTTTCGTATAAATCAAAAGTTCAATGTTATTTGTTCTAAACTTTCTATTTCCAACCTTTTCAATTTCGCTATCCTTTTTACCTACATATGTACGAGACACAAAAAGCATATCTCCCGCCCTATTTGTTACAATAGGACCAATATGATAAGTTCCAACATTGTAAGAAGTGACATCGAGCAGAGGGATGCTGAGTTCCCTATTTTCAGCCATGTCAGCCTTAAAAATTCGAAGATAAGGATTGCCGGTTCTACCTGATATTTTAATGGATTCGCTTGTTTCAGCTTCTCCTGTATAGTAAGCATGACCAATCATCGGAAATACACTGAACTCAGCATGTGCAGTATTTACAGAAGCTTCATTCTTGATCACATGAGCTGTGGGCTTAGATAACCACACTTGTGCAGAATCACATCCTATGATATCATTAAGTACCCTTTTTTGATCACCAGTTTTTTGAGCATAAGTTTCAAATACCTTCTTTGCTTCCTTGTAACGAAGATTCGATTTAAGTACGGCACCATAAGTCAGTAAATTTTCATCTTTACTTTCAGGAAAGGTAACCAATCTGGAAAACCAATTTTCAGCTGCTTCGTAATCATTCATCTCATAATAACAATAAGCCAATTTTTCAATATCTGCCATTTTTGGACTTTTTACATCCACAAGTTTAAGATAGGCTGGAATCGCCTGAGCATAGTCGTAACTGTCATACTTAAGTTTTGCCCTTTCCCTTAGAGAAAGTTGCTCCTGCGTTTTGCCTTCATTAAAAAAAAGCATTGCAGCAAAAAGAGGAAGTAAGATGTATTTTAAATTTATATTCATGACTTACACTGATTATTATAAAGATTAAAAGAAGCGTGGACTAAGCAAGCGGTTCAACTTTGACGGGAAGGTTAAGCCAAGTGTAATTTCATGTGAGCCATTTTGTACACTACTCAACCCGCTGGTGATATAGTCATAAGAATAGCCTATCCTAAATCGATTGGAAGCATAGAATTGTACAATACCTGATATGGAATTGGAATTGCTCAACGTTTGACCATTTCTGAATTCTTTATTCCAAAGATTTACACCAGTACGTAGCCCGCCACCTATCCAAAATTTATCAGCAAACACGAACATTGCATTAAGATCTAAGCTGCTTGGCCCCTTAAAATCTTCTTTCCATAATAAACTTGGTCTGAGTTTTAATCCTTCTGATAGTTCAAACAAAGCACCAGTCATAATATAATAATGGCGTTTTCGCTTGATGTTTTCTTGTGTCGCGGTGTCCCAGTGTTGCCCATGATCTAAGAAGTCCGCTGGCAGCAACTATAAGCATAACCCAACTACTTAAAAGTGCTGATTTAACAGAGGAAGAGCACAAATTGCTAAATCTGTTGGAGACTTCCAGTATACAATCTTTAGAGATGATTAGTGATTTACTTAATATCAACACCAACTCTATCAATATGAAAACAGAATTGGTAGAATTGAATTCACTGGTTGCGTACTGTATCAGTTTGCTGCAGTTTAAAGCTCAGGAGAAAGCACAAAATTTGATTTTTACAGGTATAAATGTTACGATAAAGGCGAATGGAGGAAAAATTTGGCGGGTAGTGAGTAACTTAATTGTTAATGCAATTAAATTTAGTCCAATTGGTGCAGATATAGAAATTCTGATGACCAAAAGTGATAACGAGGTTTTAGTAAAAATCAGCGACCATGGCATTGGGATTCCGATGGATCATAGAGAAAAAATCTTCGATATGTTTACGGATACCAAGCGTGAGGGTACCTCAGGTGAGCATTCTTTTGGTATTGGTCTAGCTATTTCCAAACAAATTGTGGAAGCACATCATGGCGACATCTGGTTTGAAAGTAAGGTTGATGAAGGAAGTGTTTTTTATGTATCCTTACCGCTAGCCGATCATGCTTACACGAAAGCATAAACTAGCTTAAATATAGGGAGAATAAAAAACCCCTATCCGCCTATCGGCACCTTTTCCCTGAAAGGGAAAGGGCGAGAGAAAAGGTAATTCCCTTATTTTAGGACTAGTCAGGTTGATCGCAGACAGGGATGGTTAAATTGGAGGATTCTTAGTGCTTACTTCATCGCTGGACGGACATCATCAACCAGTTATCATCGCTTAAATCAACAGGTAGACTTAAGTTATGTATAAGGTAAGTGTAGCGAGAAGGTGGACTAGATGTGGAGTTAATGTGGAGTGGAGGCGGAGTAAAGAAGTCGATTCTCATTAACAATCCACGATTCAAATACTACCTTAAATATAGGGAGAATAATTAAATTACTTTCTATAACCTGAGCGTTAGATTAATCACATATGCTACAATACTATTTGAACAGGTTATCGCCATTAGTTAACCCCTATCCGCCTATCGGCACCTTTCCCCTGAAAGAGAAAGGGCGAGAGAAACTCTAAAAAGAGATTATGCTCCTGCTGTTTAAAGCATCCAGAATTCCCCTCTAGAGGGGTGGTCGCAGACCGGGGTGGTTTTTTGTTAACTTCATAAAACGCAAAGTTATCCTGTTAAAGAAGTTTTATTAATATTCTGAGTTAGATTAATAATATGCCTTACCATACTATTTAAACAGGTTATCGATATTGGTTAAACCCCTATCCGCCTATCGGCACCTTTCCCCTGAAAGAGAAAGGACGAAAAAAACACTGAGGTATTAAAATCAATCAATTATCGAATTCAGATTAAAATTACATGATACCAATATAGAAGGCTTAATCAATAATGGCATATTAGTTGCGATTCTAAACCTTTAGCATCATTAACCTTTTTTATACATGCGCATATCCCCTTTGATAATAAGCTATTTCCTATTCTTTATGATATCAAGCATTGCAGCAACAAGTCAGGATTTACCACAACAAACACTGTATCCCTGGAAAAGTAAATCCGGACTAATCGGATTTAGCGATCAAGACAATCAAATCAAAATAACCCCTCAATATGAAGATGCCAGTCTTTTCACGAATGAGTTTTCTATTGTACAAAAAGATGGAAAAAATGGCGTAATAGATAAAACCGGAACGGTTAAACTGGATGATGAATACGACAGAATTGAACTTGTGGCAATTGGAAAAGAAACCCTGGCAATTACCAAGCGAACATATAATGCCTGGTGGAAGATCCAAAAATGGAAAATTTTCCCGGGTTTTTCAGTTATGGGCGGAACCAATGATAAAAGATGGTTTAATACGGATGTGCCGAGAATAAATTGGAGGGTTATTTTGCTCCGTAATAATCAAACGATCATCAACTCCAATCACAATCCATATGAATATCCTTATCCCTCATCAGGTATCCAAAGTTTTCAGGATAAAATTTTAATTAATGATCAATTATATCAAATAGGTAAGGAAAAGATTCGGCTAGTTTGTGATAATATCACTGCTATTTTTGCAAATGCTACCTTGTTACAAAAAAAGGGCAATTCATATCAGATTTTAGATCAGCATCTTCAACCATTAAACAATGATACTTTCAAAATTCCTGCAGTGATAACCGTAGAAGTGAACGGATATCAACAGGAAACAAAAACGGAAAGAATAGACGGGGGTATCAGCGTGAAATTAAACTTTATACAAAACCAGGATCAACATGTTTTTATCTATCCGGATTTAAACAAAGTCTTTCCTAAAAAAATAGCTCCATATTTTGATCAAAAAATAGCCGCATCTTCAATCTTTGAACATGCATCAATGATCTATTCCATACCCAATAGCCCCTATTTTATCATTCGGAGTAATGTTAAAAATAAATCAGCATTTTATATCCTTCACCAAAACGGCACATGGGAAAGCGACCGAAAAAAAACAAAAGATTTTATCATCAGTTCCAATGGGGGCAAATTAATGTATCCTGATGCCAGTGATTTGGGTATTGAACGTGCATTATCTACTAACTTTAACATCAAGAGAGTTGAACAAATCTATGGGAATAAATCATGGTTTTTAGTTACAGGAAGCAGTAAAAATGGCACTGAAACTCGATCAGGAATCTTTGATACAACCAATCAAAATTGGATCTTGCCAATGGAATATACCAGTCTGAATGAATTAACGGCTTATCCGAATCTATGGCGTTTTGAACTTGAGAACGAAAGCGATTTTAGAAAGAAAAAATTTGGATTGATCGACGTATCTACAAAAAAGATAACGGTTAGCCCTCAATACAATAGCTTGGATGCCGATGCAAAAGCAGGCATTTTCAATGGAGAAAAATGGGATTACTTTTATATTAATCCATTAACTGGCACAGGATATAAGGAGTAATTCACAGAATAAATGTTGTGAATTTGTATTTCCAGCAGTGTGCGTCGCAGACATTCAACAAACTAGGACGAAAAGCAAATGCCTAGATTAATCCTGTAAAATGAGCATTATAATTTACAGTAATCCGATCTATTACTTAAAAAATAAAGATGCCGATAGGGGTTTAATCACTATCCATTTGGATAAAAGGTTCAAAGATTCCTCCACTGCGGTCGGAATGACGATTTCTCCGAGTGGGATTTATTTTTCATCGCACTTTCCCTTTCTGGGGAAAGGTACCGATAGGCGGTATAGGGGGTATTTTTCCTACTCCACTGTCATTCAGAGCGTAGCGAAGAATCCCCGCGTTTATAAACACTTCCTTCATTTTACTACCTAAGCATTTTTAACCCGCTAGCTGCAAATTTTACTCGCCCTTACTCTTTCAGAGGAAAGGGTTCCGACAGGGAGTATAGGGGTTATTTT
>Ga0247813_10000262_pt1 | contig 58916 bp, 59 predicted proteins | sample UWRJL169409C1_FD_180719 | JGI IMG/M metagenome (GOLD analysis project Ga0247813, IMG submission 180719) | Plant litter microbial communities from Arlington Agricultural Research Station in Wisconsin, United States - UWRJ-L169-409C-1 | ecosystem: Environmental > Terrestrial > Plant litter >... | reverse complement strand
GACTTGTGCCCAATGTGTAGAAAAGCTGCTGTCCTCGGCCGGTTTCAAGACTGAACAGCATGCCGGCGACGTCGGCCCCTTCGTCGTCGGAGAAATCGGCGACGGCCCTTTCACCCTGATCATCTACAATCACTACGATGTTCAACCGGAAGAGCCGATCGACTTGTGGACCGCAAAGCCGTTCGATCTTGTGGAGCGCGACGGACGCCTATACGGCCGCGGCGCAGCCGATGACAAGGGCGAGTTTGTCAGTCGTCTCGCCGGATGGCGGGCTTTTCGCGCCGAACATACCAAACCGTTGCCGTACAAGATCATCTGGATCGTAGAAGGCGAAGAAGAGATCGGCAGCCCGTCGCTCAATCGGTTCCTCGAAAAGCGGTTTCCTAAGACGAGGGCGGACCTGTGCTGGTGGGAGTTCGGTGAGGTAGACAGGACAGGGCGTCCCATCATCCTTATGGGGTTCAAGGGGATCCTTGCTGTCGAGCTTCAATGCCAAACGGCCAGAGCAGATCTCCATTCCAGCCTCGGTGCGATCTTCGACAATCCTCTATGGCGACTGGCTGCAGCCGTATCGTCTCTTCGTGATGCCTCCGGTCGTATTCTCATCGAAGGATTTTACGATGACGTCTTTGCTCCGGACGCGCGTAGTTCCAGGCTTGCCGCGTGGCCGCCTTTCGCCCTCGAAGACCTGCAAGAGGAAACTGGTGGCCGTAAACTGCTGAGCGGGATCAACGGCTCAACATTCTATGAGCATCTGAATTTTGAGCCATGCCTCAATGTGAACGGCTTCCACGGAGGGTATGGTGGCGAAGGTGCCAAGACAGTGCTCCCCTGCTGCGGAACTGCCAAGCTGGATTTCCGCCTGGCCCCCGGTCAGGAGCCTGTCAAGATTGCCGAACTGCTTCGACGGCATCTCGACCATAATGGCTTTGACGACATTGGGCTCACCATCTTGGACGCCGAGGTCCTGGGTGTACGAAGCTCTCCGTCGCATCCCATCGTGGAACTGGGCGCAAATTTGCTCGAAAAGTGGTTCGACCGTCCCGCGATCATTCAGCCAAGTTCGGCCGCATCTGGGTTGGCCCATCCCTTCGTCCATAAGTTTGGGGCAACGTTGTTCGGCGCTGGCCTAACTCACCATGGCGCGATGCTGCATTCGCCGGATGAAAACATACTGGTCGAGCACTTTGAAAACATGATCGGGTTTTCTGCGGAGTTTTTCGAAGCGCTTTGTGACCACTCGGCCGTGCACTCGGAGGGGACAATGGATGCTTGACGCAATCTACCAATACCAGGGCCAGCTCATCCAAGGCCTACTCACGACACTCGCCGTCGCCGTTGGCAGCCTGCTTGTCGGCTCATTGATCGCTGTCGTCCTTGCTCCCCTCGCTATCTACGGCAGGCCCATCGTCCGCCGGATAATAATGGGGTATGTGGGGTTGATCCGCGGTCTCCCCGAGCTTCTGGTCATTTTCCTCATTTTCTACGGCGGCACTGTCGTGCTGACGAACGTAACGGGGCGCTATTTCGAAGTGGACGCAATGAGCGCAGGCATCGCCGCGCTCTCGGTCGTCGCCGCAGCCTATCTGACCGAAATTCTGCGTGGTGCCTTGCTCAGTGTTCCCGCTGGTCAATGGGAGGCGGCGCTTGCACTGGGTTTCCGTAGACCGCGCGCGTTTCGCCTCGTGGTCTTGCCGCAAATGATGGCCCGCGCCCTCCCCGGACTAGCCAACCAATGGCTCGTCATCCTGAAGGAAAGCGCTCTGGTCTCGGTGGTCGGGCTCGAGGAACTGATGCGGAAGTCGGTTGTAGCCGCTGGAGCGACCCATCAACCTCTTGCATTTTATCTCACGGCCGCCTGCCTTTACGTCATGATCACGGGGGTCTCGACAATCCTTTTGAAGGCGTACGAGTCCCGCCTCACATCCCATATGAGGTAAATATGCTATCCCCTGATCTGTTTGAACCAGCCTTCATAGCCGTTAAAGACGGCTTCCTTCTCACTCTTGTAATCACGATCGCCAGCTTTTGTCTCGGGCAAGTTCTGGCCCTGCCGCTGGCGCTTGGTCTGACTTCACAACGACGGCCCGTGCGTCTGGGCATTTCGACCTATACATTCTTTGTCCGCGGCAGCCCCCTGCTCGTGCAGTTGTTCATCATCTATTATGGCTTAGGACAGATCGAAGCCATCCGCGACAGTTACCTGTGGCCGGTACTACGTAGTCCGATCTACTGCGCGATTTTAGCAATCGGCCTGAATTCCGCAGCCTATTCTGCGGAACTGGTCGCTGGCGCGATCCGGCAAATACCTGCAGGACAATGGGAGGCAGGAAAGGCGCTTGGCATCCGCTACAGCGTCCTTCTAGTAAAAATCGTTCTGCCGCAAGCATACCGCGCGGTTCTGCCGGCAATCGGCAACGAACTGGTTCTTGTCATGAAGGGCTCGACGCTCGCAAGCGCCGTGACCGTCATGGAGATGACCGGATCGGCCCGTGTCTTTGTCGCCCGTAGCTACGCGCCATTCGAAACCTTCCTCATCGCCGGAACGATCTATCTGGTTCTCGGTGCAGTCTTTGGACGCCTCTTCAGATTTATTGAAGCGCGAACAGCCATTCCTGGGCGCTGAATCACACGCATGCGAGCGGATTCAGGAATGCTCGCGCAGATCAGACAACAACACGGCACTGCCAGGTCGCTGTGGCAGCATCACAAGGTCGTGAAATGATAGACGTATTGTGACAAGCCGTTCGCCTGGTGGAGGTGAACAAATGGTACGGTCACTTTCACGCGCTCTAGGATATCGATCTCGATGTGGGGATTGGAGAACGCATCGTCGTCGCCGGCCCGTCGGGGTCGGGCAAGTCGACGATGATCCGGTGCATCAACCGGCTCGAAGAACACCAGAAGGGCAAGATCATCGTCGATGACATCGAGCTGACCAACGACCTAAAGAAGATCGATGAAGTGCGCCGCGAGGTCGGCATGGTGTTCCAGAACTTCAACCTCTTCCCGCACCTGACAATCGGTGAGGATAGGCCGCACCGACACAGGCGAGTGGCCTCGCTCTCGAAGACGGAGGTGATCTATGTGGTTTCTACCATTTAGTATCACGCTGACACTAAGGAAAACCCGCACGAGCTGGCAAGCTACCGTGCGGGTCCAATTCCTTGGCTAAGCAGTAAAGCGGCGGGTGGAGTATCCAGTTCCATCCGCTACTCCGGTCAAGATACGCTTGACGCTTCAATTTGCAAGTCCGCGATATTAAGGATCATTTCAAGTGCCCAGACCCTTTACCGTGGAAATTGCCGACGAAAAAGAATGCGCAGATTGCGAAGTTAAGTTCCCAATTGATAGCAGTGCGTACCCATGATTGCGGAAAATGGCATCACCGGGTCACATTTGAGGACTTTTACGAACAACTCGAGGCTGTGACCGCGGCGGCACTGCTCGGTGAAGCAGACAACCAGCGCATCCGCGCGATAAGATCACGTCGCTGGCTCATTTACCCGCGTGCCAAGCAGGTACTCGATCGGCTGAACCTCTTAGTCGATCATCCACGCGGGACGCGAATGCCGCTCGCGATTTATGGCGACAGCGGCATGGGCAAGACGATGATCACGAAGCGCTTCCGTGACCAGCACCCACCAGGCTTCAACCCGCTTACCGGCAGGCTGAAGACACCGGTTCTGGCGCCGGATAGATGGTAAACCCTGAATTTGAGGCGCACGCGAAAGGTCGGCAAGCAGTTACGCACACCGACCATTGCTGTTGGAATCAATGTTATCTATTCACCTGTGATAAGCTTGACCTCAAGGAAATCGTCAAGCCCCCATTTGCCACCTTCGCGCCCGTTACCAGATTGCTTATAGCCGCCGAAGGGCGTTCCTGGTGCGCGTGGTGTGCCGTTTACCTGGATCATTCCGGCCCGGATGCGCCGCGATACCCGCTTTGCCCGTTCCGGGCTGCCGGTTTGAATGTAGCCGGCTAACCCATAAGTTGTGTCATTGGCGATCCTGACGGCATCTTCCTCGGTATCAAAGGGAATCATGACTAGGACGGGTCCAAAGACCTCTTCCCGAGCGATAGTCATCTCGTTGTCCACGTCCGCGAAAATCGTTGGGCGGACGAAGTAGCCTCGGTTGAAACCTTCAGGTCGGCCCAATCCGCCCGCCACAAGGCGAGCGCCCTCATCAATGCCCTTACCGATCAAGGTCTGAACCTTGTCGAATTGAAGCTCAGAGACCAGCGGTCCAATATGGTCGCCTTCGCTAGCCGGGTTCCCCACTTCAATGGTTGCGGCAGAGGCCATTGCAAGTGTGACGGCCTCATCATAGACAGAACGTTCCACCAGCATGCGTGTCGGCGCATTGCACGACTGTCCGGTGTTCTCGAAGCAATGGGTCACGCCGCGCTGGATCGCCGCAGGCAGATCACTGTCGGCAAACACGATGTTTGGCGACTTGCCGCCCAGTTCCAGCGAGACACGCTTTACCCCTGCTGCGGCGGCGCGCGATACGGCGGCTCCGGCACGCGTCGACCCGGTAAAGGACATCATGTCGATGTCCAGATGATTGGACAGGGCCTCGCCGACAACAACTCCTTCGCCGTTGACGAGATTGAACACGCCAGCGGGAACGCCGGCTTCGTGGATGAATTCTGCGAACAACATGGCAGACATTGGTGCGATTTCGGAAGGCTTGAGCACCACTGTGCAGCCCACGGCGATCGCCGGAATGACCTTTAGAGAAATCTGGTTCATCGGCCAGTTCCACGGTGTAATCAGGCCACAAACACCGATGGGCTCATGAACAATCTTTTGGTCAGCCTGGGTGACGTCTGGCACACTTTCGAACGAATAAGCCCTAAAAGCACGAATAAATGCCCGCAGATGCGACAAGCCAACGAATGCTTGCGACTCCCGCGCAAGCTTGATGGGCGCTCCCATTTCCCGCATGATCGTCACGGCCATCTCTTGCATGCGGGCTTCGTAGATGTCAGCGATCTTTTCGATGTAGGCCAGACGCTCGCTCGCGTCCTTCCGGCTCCAGCCATCGAAGGCCGAACGTGCGGCGGCAACAGCCAGATCGATATCGGCTGCAGAGCCACCAGAAATCGTCGCATAGGCTTCTTCCGTCGCGGGATTGATCACAGCAATGGGCCTGGCATTCAGCGGATGCCGCCATTCGCCGTTGATGTAGAAATCGGTCTTCTGCGCAGATGTGTTTGTCTGAAGCATGATGTTTCCCTGGAGTTCACGCCAGTGCCATGCGTAGGCACTGTACGTCATGGTTGAATACTAAATCAGCACAGGAGTGAGAACTGGGTGGCGGCAAGAGCGCGCGAAAAGCGGCGGACATCTCAAACATACCGCCTCCCCATCTACATTCAGAAACAGATTGACCGCTTCTATTTCTCCTCCTAACATATATGATATATTTTACGGGAGAGAGTCAATGTATGATTATGTGGTTGTTGGAGGAGGCTCCGCCGGTTGCGCCGTTGCAGGGCGTCTTGCGATGTCCAATGCCGGGCGCGTTCTTATTCTGGAGGCAGGCGGAAATGACGGCAATCCCCTGATTCATATACCCGCCGGGTTTACTAGGCTTCTCTCCACAGATCTGCTCTATCATTACAAGACGGAAAAGCAGTCGGGATTGAATGACAAGGAACGGATACTACCACAGGGAAACGTCATCGGCGGCGGCAGCTCGGTTAATGCGGCGATCTATATCCGGGGCCAACGCGGCGACTACGACGGCTGGGCAGAAGATGGTGCCGAGGGCTGGAGCTACCGAGAAGTTCTGCCTTACTTCATGCGCGCCGAAGACAACAATCGGCTGGCGGACGACTATCACGGGACCGGCGGACCACTCGGCGTTTCCGATGTCGGTCATGTCAACGAGCTGACCCGCGCGTTCGTGCTCGCCTGCCAGCAGAAAGGTATCCCGTTTACACCCGATTTCAACGGCCGCCGCCAGCGGGGCGCCGGTTTCAACCAGACCACCACACGCAACGGAAAACGTTGCAGCGCAGCGGTGGGCTATGCCCGTCCGGGACAAAAGACAGGCCGTCTTGACATCGAGACTAGATGCTTGGTGACCCGCGTTCTGTTCGACGGAGACAAGGCGGTGGGCGTCGAATATAGGCAAGGCGGCCAGTTGAAAACGGTCCGCTGCGAGCGTGAGGTGATCCTCTCCGGCGGCGCTATTCAGACACCGAAACTGCTGATGCTTTCGGGTATCGGGCCGGAGGACCAGCTGCGCAGCCACGGCATCGCAGTGAAATCCAAAAGCGAAGGCGTTGGTCAGAACCTGCAGGACCACCTGGAGTTCCCGGCCATCCGGCTTTGCACGGGACCTTACGGCTATTTCGGACAGGATAACTGGCGCAATACGATCAAGAACGGGTTGCAATACCTGCTCTTTAAAAGCGGGCCAGTGATGTCAAACGTCACAGAAGCCTGCTGCTTCGTCAATGTCGACGAACCGGAAGCAGAACCAAATATCCAGATGCATTTCGTGCCGATTGTCTTCTTCGACATGGACCGCGAACAGGTGAAGAAGGCCGGGGCGACAATAAATCCTTGCGTGCTGCGACCGAAAAGCCGTGGTGAGCTTCGGTTGCGCTCGGCCGATCCAGCCGCAGCCCCGATTATTGATCCACGCTATCTCAGCGATCCGGATGACGTCCGCCTCTCTGTCGCCGGCTTGCGCCAGGCGCGCGATATCCTTTCCGCGCCAGCCTTCTCGAACTATGTCGAGGCGGAGGAAGCCTATCCCGGCAAAGCCTTGCAGAGCGAAGCCGATCTTGCCGCCTATGTTCGGGATCGAGGCAAAACGGTCTATCACCCGGCAGGCACCTGCCGTATGGGAAGCGACGACATGGCCGTCGTTGATCCGCAGCTCAGGGTCCGTGGCATCCGCAATCTGCGCGTGGTCGACAACTCCGTCATGCCACGGCTCATTTCCGGCAACACCAATGCCACGGCGATCATGATCGGTGAAAAAGCCGCCGACTACATTCGCGGTGGCAATCTGCTGGAACCGGCAACCGTCTGACGACGTACCTCCCAAGGTGAAAGGCCGGGCTTTACAGGGTCCGGCCTTTCGTGTTTTTGCCGTGACGAGTCTGCTATACGGATTGCTTTCTGGCAGGTGCGCTAAATATATCATATAGTATCACTGCTGTAGACGATGTGGAGTTTTCATGGCCGGGAATGAGCTGAAGCCGATCGAAAAAGGCAATCTGAGTGAGCGTGTATACGCCAACATCCGCAATGCGCTGATGGACGGTGAATATCAGCCCGGCGACCGATTGCGGATCAATACGCTGGCCGAAGAACTTGGCGTTTCGATCACCCCAGTACGCGAGGCCATTTTCCGGCTGGTCAGCGACCATGTGCTGGAAATGAAGGCCGCAACAGCAGTTTATGTGCCGGAATTGACGCCAGAGCAGCTGCGCGAGATCCAGCTTATCCGTTTCCTGCTGGAGGGCGAGGCCGCTGGCCTTGCGGCGGACCGCATAACGCCGAAAGAGCTGGGGCGCCTTCAGGACATTCAGAACGAATTCCAGAAAGCCGCCGCCGTTGATCCGAAGCAGGCAGCCCTTCTCAATCGCGAATTCCATTTCGGACTTATCGCCGCGGCACGCATGCCAATGATCCTCAATACGGTCGAGAACATGTGGGTGATGATGGGACCTCTCTTGCGGACCTTTCATATCGAGATGCCCAAGCGGGATCTCGCCAGCGGCAAGCACAAACACTTCGACGTGCTGGACGGCCTAAAAAAACGCGATCCCGCCCAAGCCAAGCGAGCCATTCAGGATGACATCGCATGGGGCAAAGTGATGATCGAATGGGTGGAAAAAAGAGCAGCCGATACAACCGCCTGAGTATAAACATCTGATTGAAAATTGATATTTCTGCTATTTCGTGCGCGATACCCTCGCCCGACAACGGAATAATCCGCTTGTTATTAGAGAAGATATATCATATATAATATTTCAGCAGAGGACGGCAACAGCCGACCGGAGGAGACGCGAGGAACTATGCCCCCGTGCCCCCACAACCCCTCACGCAGACAACAGGGAGCAAAGGCTTTGCCGACAGACGATCCATCCAATTTCCGGCCCAATGCCAGGCAGATTGCCTATCTGCGCGAAAAAGCGCAGTTCGTGCGTCTCGAAACCATTAGACTGATCGAAATTGCCAAGGTCGGGCACTACAGCTCGGTCTTCTCCGCAGCCGAGATTTTCGCCACGCTCTATTACGACGTTATGTCGCTGCGTCAGCGCGAGCCGAACTGGCCTGAGCGAGATCGCTTTCTCATGGGCAAGGGCCATGCCGCGGTCGGTCTTTTCCCGATCCTCGCCGAGTTCGGCTACATCGCCAAGGAAACGCTGGACGGATACACCCGGCTCGGCAATCCGCTCGGCGATCACCCTGACATGCGCAAAGTTCCGGGCATCGACTTCTCGTCCGGCTCCATCGGCCATGCGCTGTCAGCCGGCTTCGGTATGTCCATGGGCGGCCGGGCGCTCGGCAAGGACTTCACGACCTTCGTCATGCTGGGCGACGGTGAAATGCAGGAAGGACAGGTCTGGGAAGCAGCGCTCGCTGCCGCTCATCATAAGACGTCCAAGCTAGTTGCAATCATCGACCGCAACGGCTTTCAACTAGACGGTGCCGTCGACGACGTCATCGGAATCGAGCCGCTGGACGATAAATGGCGAGCCTTTGGCTGGGAGGTCCATGTAGTGGACGGGCACAACCTGATGGACCTGACCACGCTGCTGCGCCGGGTGAAGGCCGATAAGGACCGGGAAAAACCTGTCTGCATCATTGCGAAGACCGTGAAGGGCAAGGGCGTTTCCTACATGGAAACGGAGCCTGGCTGGCATCTCGGCTATCTCGCGCCCGTTGACGCGGAGCGCGCTGTTGCAGAAATCATGAGCAAAGAGATTTGACAATGAACCAGCTTGTTTCCCCGGATTCCTGGCAGTACCGCCAGTTGAATGCCAACAACCCCGGCCTCAGCCATCTGTCGAACGGTCTGATCACCCTGACTGAAGCTGGCCACCCGGTGATTGCCGGGTCCGCAGACCTGCAATATTCCAATGGTCTTGCCCGCTTCGCCGCGCGCTTTCCAGAACGCTATATCCAGTTCGGCATTTCCGAGCAGAACATGGTGACAGCCGCCGCCGGCCTCGCGACAACCGGCATGATGCCGTTCGTCGCGACGTTTGCTTCGTTCATGGGGCTTCTCTGCTGCGAACAGATCCGCATGGACATCGCTTATTGCGCCCAGCCTGTTCGTCTGATCGGCCATCACACTGGCATTTCGCTCGGTTTCTACGGCACTTCCCATCATGCGACCGAGGACATCGCCACCATGCGATCGATTGCCGATCTTACGGTGGTTTCCCCCTCCGACGGGCACCAGCTAGAAGCGGCGATCGTTGCATCGGCTGAACATGACAAGCCAATCTATTTCCGCATAGGCCGCGGCCGCGATCCGGATATCTATGCACCAGGCACGCCCTTCGTTTTCGGTAAGGCCATCGAACACATGCAGGGTGAGGATCTAACGATTATCGGCTGCGGCCTGCCGGTGCATCCCGCGCTGGAAGCCGCACGAAAACTCAATGCCGAAGGACGTTCCATCGGCGTCATCGACATGCCGACGATCAAGCCGATCGACCGCGATGCCATCCTCGAGGCCGCGTCCCGCTCGAAAGTCCTGATGACGGTGGAAGAGCACAATGTTCTCGGGGGCCTCGGCTCCGCCGTCGCTGAAATTCTTGCCGATGAAGGCATGGGTGTGAAGCTGCTGCGCCACGGCATCAAGGACGAATACAGCCTAATCGCACCACCGACCCACCTCTACGCCCATTACAAGCTCAACGCCGATGGCATCGAGTCTGTCGCGCGCGCGCTGATCGGCTGAGAATTCCAGAAGCGGTTGCTTTACGCCACTGCTTTTTTTTGGATAATGATGCGTGATATATGATGCATCATTTTAGGAGAGCCGAACGAAACATTGTTTCCGACGGATATATTGGATGCAACCTGGGAGGAGAAGTCCTATGAAAAACCTGAAGCAGACATTTCTGCCGCTTTTGGTCGGCGTGGCGATGCTCACGGCGCAGACGGCAGTGTACGCAGCAGACAAGCACGAAATTTACAAGCTGATGCCGAATACGGCGCTCTCAGGCGTCGTCGACCCGCAGATGGAGGATCGCAGCGCCATCAACAAAGCATTGCCAAAGACGCCGAAGGATACGAAGAGAATCGTCATCGGCTGGACCGAGATCACACTGGGCAATCCCTGGTTTGTAGGCGTTGCCGATGGTGCAAAGAAGAAAGCTGCCGAATACGGCTATGAAATCAACATGCAGGTTGCCGATGGCGATGTGCAGAAACAAAGCGCGCAGATTGATTCCTTCATCGCAACCGGGGTCGATATCATCGTGCTAGACCCGACCGATGTCGTCGGCGCCGCAGCCGATGCCCAGCGCGCGGTGGACGCGGGCATCCCCGTTATCGCGCTCGGCACCGTGCCGGACGCGTCCGCGCCGATCATCACTACGACCCTTGCCAACCCCTATGGCAACGGCTTTGAAGCCGGCAGGTATGTCGCTGACAAGCTCGGCAAGGATACGCCGATCACAGCCGCGATGATCATCGGCACCATGGGCAATTCCACCTCGGAAAGCCGCCTCAACGGCCTGATCTCCGGCATCGTCTTCGAACGGAGCAACCAGCTCAACCTCGGCCTGTCCAAGGAAGACGCGATGCTCAAGGGCTTCAATCTCTTCCAGGACGTGAAGAGCAGCGGTACATTCTCCTATCCCGAAGCCAAGTTCGATGTTGTCGGCTGGGGAACGGGATCCTGGACGGAAGAAGGCGGGCTGAAAGCGGCCGAGGACCTTCTGACGGCGCATGCCGAAAAGCTCAACCTCATTCTCGCCGAGAATGATTTCATGGGGATCGGTGCACTCACAGCACTCGACAATATCGGCAAGAAGGGCGCCATACCGGTCGCCTGCGCCGCCGATGGCTTTCGCGTCGCGCTCGACATGGTCAAGAGCGGAGACATGATGGTCACGGGTGCCAATAGCGGCGTCGCGACCGGTGTTGCAGCAGTCGATCTGATCCACAAGATTTTCGGCGAAGGCTTCGATGCCAACAACTTGCCGCTCGGCTCCTACTTCCCCCCGCAGGCCATAACGCCGGAAAATGTTGCAGGCTTCCTCGACGAGGATCAGAGCAATCCTTTCTTCAAGTTCGAGACACCCCCCTTCAAGACAGTCGCCGAAATCATGAGCCAGTAACCGGCATATTGGAGACAACACAGACAGTTCCCGTGCAAGCGGGGCCTGTCGTTGAGAAGGAAGGGCATCGATGCAGAACGCAGAGATCCGGGATCATGTCCGGATGGAAAACATCACCAAGACATTCGGTGGGCTTGCCGCACTTTCCGGCGCGACCTTCGGTGCCCGAGCCGGAGAAATCCACGGGCTGATGGGAGAGAACGGCGCCGGCAAATCCACCTTGATGAAAATCCTGTCCGGAGCCTATTCGCGCGACGGTGGCAAGATATCTATTGGTGGAACCGTTGCGGACATAACCAACCCGCGCTCGGCGCACGGGCATGGCATTTCCGTCATCTATCAGGAATTCTCGTTAGCAAAACACATGTCGGTAGCCGAAAATATCCTGCTCGAGGATCTCGGCGGCGGTGGCTGGCTGATCAACAGCAAGGAACTGTCGCGCAAGGCACAGGCACTTCTTGCCGATATCGGTTTTGCAGATGTCGACGTCAACCAGCCGGTCTCCAACCTGCCGATCGCCTATCAGCAGATCGTGGAAATCTGCAAGGCGCTTTCGCGCAAATCGTCGGTGCTCATTCTGGACGAACCGACGGCGGTCCTAACCCATCACGAGTCCGAACAGCTCTTCGGCATCATCCGGGGCCTGCGCAAGCGCGGCGTCTGCATCATCTACATCTCGCATCGGCTCGAAGAGATTTTCGCGCTTTGCGACCGTGTCACCGTTCTGAAGGACGGCCAAATCGTCGATACGCTGCCGATCGGCGACCTGACAGAAGACAGGCTGGTGCGTCTGATGATCGGGCGTGAACTCACGGACTTCTTTCCGCTGCGCAATGCGAAAATCGGTGAAACGGTACTGAAAGTACAGAACCTCAGCGCCGGCAGCATGGTAAAGGACGTTTCCTTCGAAGTGCGCGCGGGCGAAATCCTCGGCTTCAGCGGCCTTGTCGGCGCGGGGCGAACGGAAACCATGCGCTCGATTTTCGGCGCCGATCCCGTCGACAGCGGCAAAATATTTCTCGATGGCAAGCAGATCAGTATCGCGCGTCCACGCCAGGCGATCGAGGCCGGTATCGGCATGCTGCCGGAAGACCGGAAGCATCAGGGCGTGCTGTTGGACCTGCCGATCCGTGTCAATGCGATGATGATGCCCGTCAATCACCACGCCAATCTTTTCGGCTGGATCGATGGTCGCGCTGAAATCGCGGCCGTAAACGGCCTGTCACGCGCACTCAACCTGAAGGCGGGCTCCATCGACGCCACTGCCTCGACGCTTTCGGGCGGCAACCAGCAGAAGGTGGCTCTGATGAAGTGGATCGCCTCGGACTGCAAGGTGCTCATCTTCGACGAACCGACGCGCGGAGTCGATGTCGGCGCCAAGGTCGAAATCTACCGTGTGATGAACGACCTTGCGGCGCGGGGTGTCGCGATCATCATGATCTCATCGGAGATGCTGGAGATCATTGGCATGAGCGACCGCGCCGTGGTGATGCGCATGGGGCGGGTGACGGGAGAACTGTCTGGAAAAGACATCGTGGAAGAAAAGCTCATTGAGCTGGCAATGGGAGTCAATTGATGCAAAATCCGGCGAAGTTCACGGACACGCTACTGAAATACAACATTTTGCTGATGCTGGCGGTTCTGCTCGTCGCCTCCAGCCTGCTGTCGGATGCCTTCTTCACATCGCAGAACGCCTTCAACCTGCTGCGGCAGCTTGCGCCGCTGATGCTTGTCAGCATCGGCATGCTGCTTGTCATCCTCACCGGCGGAATAGACCTCTCGGTCGGTTCCGTCGCAGCGGTTGGCGGTATGATCGTCGCCCTCGCCCTGCCGGCCCTTTCCTTCGGTGGCCCGTTCGGACTGCTTGTCAGCGTCCTCGCGGCCCTGGTCGTCGGACTTCTGCTTGGCGCAGTCACCGGCATTTTCGTCTCGATCTTCCGGATGGCGCCCTTCATCGCTTCGCTTGCCATGATGACGATCGCCCGTGGTCTTGCCTATCTCGTTTCGAATGGCCAGCCCGTGCGTTTTCCGCGCGATCTGTCCTCCGCGCAATTGCTGACCGCCTTCGGCAGCAAGGGTGCTCCGGGGATAGGCCTGCCGTGGCCGGTGGTGCTGACCATTCTCGTCGTCGCGGCATTTTACGTCATCATGAAAAACACCACCTATGGCCGTCTGACGGTTGCGACAGGCAGTAACGAAATGGCCGTGCGGCTCGCAGGCATCTCAGAGGTCAAATACAAGTTTCTCGCCTATTTCATCTGCGGCGGCTTGAGCGCCTTGGCGGGTGTCATTGCAACGTCGCGCGCCGGGGTCGGCACGCCCGTGACCGGGGTGGGGCTGGAACTTGATGCAATCGCCGCCTGCGTGATCGGCGGTGCGCTTCTCTCGGGCGGCAAGGGCACGGTGATCAACACCATCATCGGCGTTATCATCCTCGGCCTCATCGGCAACATCATGAACCTTCTGAGCGTGCCTGCCTATCCGCAGCAGATCATCAAGGGCGCCATCATCGTCATGGCCGTCCTCATGCAAAGCGTCGGCAGCGGCCGAAGCATCCGAATCTGACGCTACCGCTCTGCCCCCCTTCAATGAAAACCCTGGAGACCTCCATGAAAGCGTGGGTTCAACACACGACCGGCCCTGTCGATTGCCTCGAACTGGCCGATATACCCAAACCGGAACCGGGCCAGATGCAGGTATTGGTGCGCAACCGGGCAGCCGGGCTGAACCCGGTCGACTGGAAGTTCATCGAATGGGGGCATCCTGACTGGACATGGCCGCATGTTTCGGGCGTCGATGGAGCCGGCGAAATCGTGGAACTTGGAAGAGGCGTTACCCACCTGGCCACAGGCATGCGGGTGGCTTATCATCAGAACCTCGTGAATCAGGGGAGTTTTGCGGAATACACTGTCATTCCAGCCTATGCCGCTATCCCCTTGCCGGACGGCATCACATTCGAGGCTGCGGCAGCCATTCCATGCCCCGGCCTGACAGCCTGGCAGGCCTTGCAGAAAGTCAATCTGGCACCGGGATCGCGGGTTCTTCTCACGGGAGCGAGTGGCGCCGTCGGTGGCGCCCTGCTGCAGTTGGCGCGCACGCGCGGCTGGTCGATCCATGCGGCGGCATCGTCAGGCGAACATCGCCGCGTGTTGAAACTCGGTGCGGCGACCGCCATCGATTACAAGCGGGATGGCTGGATCGACGAACTGAAGAGCCTGTCCACGGCCTCGCCCTTCCGCGCGGTTTTCGATGCCGTCAGTGGCGAGCATGCCACGAAACTCGCGTCGCTGCTGGGCGTCAACGGCCATCTCGTCTGCATTCAGGACCGGCAGGAAAAGCCGCCCTTCGCGCCGTTCACGACAACCCTGTCGCTGCACGAGGTTGGGCTGAACGCCATGCACGGCCAAGGCGCAGACCATCAGCAATGGGGCGAACTGGTGGCCGCCGGTACATCGATCGCAAATGCCATCCTGTCGGGGGAATTCAATCCGCAGATCGTTGAGGTGGCCCCATTCTCGCACCTCCCCGGCGCGTTACAGCGTTTGCGCACCGGACCCAATCCCGGCAACCGCGTCGTCAGCATCGGATAATCGATTGTTACGCATGCAAAATGGGCGGGCCCGGTCCAGGGCCCGCCCATTTTCCGTTTCAGGCGATGGAATAGCCGCCATCGACGGGAAGCGTTACGCCGGTGACGTATCGCGCCTTGTCGGACACAAGGAAGGAAATTACGTCCGCGACATCCTGCGGGTCTCCCCAACGGCCGGCCGGGATGCGGTTCATGATTGTCTTCGAGCGTTCCGGGTCTTCGAAGGCGCGGCGGGCAAGATTAGTAACGATCCATCCCGGCGCAACGGCGTTGGCACGCACACCCTCCTTTGCCCAGGCGACCGCCATGCAGCGGGTCAGTTCACCGACCGCCGCCTTGCTGGCGGCATAGGCCGGCGTCTTGGGAGAACCGAAGAAGCTCCACATGGACGCGAAGTTTACAACGGCGCCCTTTGCGATCTTGAGCCCCGGCAGTGCCGCAGTGCTCACCGAGAGAACTGCTGTTAAATTAATATCGATAACGCGCGAGAAGCCAGGCTTATCCCACTCTCCAGCGTGATCGATAATACCTGCTGCGTTCACCAGAGCATCAATGCGATCATAGCCGGCAAACAGCGACTTGATCGCCTGGTCGTCGGCAACGTCGATTTCCTTGTAGACGATACCCTCGGCCAACGCCTCCGGCGCTCCCAGCCCGAGCGCCGTCACTTCATATCCCTCTCTCGCAAGCTGATGGGCTGTCGCCAGCCCTATACCCGTGCCACCGCCGGTGACGATCGCCTGTCGTGTCATGCCATCCTCCATAGTATATCATATACGATTAGTTTTTCGATGCTTCCCGCTCAAAGGCCGGAGGCGTCCGCCAGCAGAAAATCCGCCAGCATCTCCACCTGACCCTCGATCATATGTGCACCCCTGTGAATGACGCAGCCGCGCGTTGCTGCCGCAGCCAGCAGCGGGGTCACATCCGGGTTCATCACCACCTCGGCGACCACGGTTCCCGCTTCAAGAGTCGATACATTCACTGGCAACGGGTCGTTCTCGTTGAGGCCGAGCGCAGTGGCGTTGACCACAACGTCCATGCCGCGACCATCGGCAGCGCCGGCACGGATTGCCCGCCCCGGATAGATCTCCTGCAGTGATCTGACGAGCTCTTGGGCGGTTGCGGTGGTGCGGTTATGGATCGTCAGTTGCGCTATTCCGGCGGCAAGAAGGCCGTGCGCGATTCCCGTTGCGGCACCGCCCGCGCCCAGCAGCAGCACTGTTTTTCCATCAAGCGCATGCCCCTGGTTTTGCATTCCGCGAACGAACCCATCACCGTCGAACATGCGGCCGCTAAACCGACCATCCGGCAGGCGGCGAGCCACATTGCTGACGTTCAAGAGCGCAGCCACCCCCTTCAGCTCGTCGCAAAGACCGGCAACGGCCTGTTTGTGAGGGACAGTGACGATGACACCAGCCAGATTTTCCACCGCGCGAAGGCCATGCCAGGCAACGGCCAAAGTGTCTGGCGACACCTGCCAAGGAACCAACACAGCGTCATAGCCATATCTGTGGATCAGGGGATTGAAGAATTCGGGTGTACGCAGGTGGTGGGCCGGATAGGCGAGGTGAACGATCACCCGCGTCTTTCCGCTGATTGGCATGTACATCCCTCCCTCGTCTTCCACATCAGAATTACATGTTCATCGCGGCATTGCAAAATACATGATATATGATATTTAATTTTACGCAATCATAAGAATGACACCAGAGATATCTCGAGGGACGGATATGACAGCCAAATCCAAAAACGCGATGGAGTTTTTCAACACGGATTTCACCGTGTTCGGCGCGCCCGGCCGCTATATTCAAGGCGTCGGCGTCCTCGACCTGGTGGGGCTGTGTTGTGCGACACTTGCTTCGACGGCGGTGCTACTTTGCGACAAAACCGTTGCCGGACTGATAGAGGGCCGGGTCGTTGCGTCCTGTCGCTCCGCCGGTGTCGCCCTGAGTGTCATCGATTTCAACGGCGAGATCGACGCCTCGACCGGTCCCTCCCTTGCGAGATCCATCGACGCAGCTACGAAACCCATCATTATCGCGGCTGGTGGCGGGCGGACCATCGACGCGGGAAAGGCGCTGCGCGACGAGGTCGGCGGCGCTCTGCTGACCCTACCGACCGTCGCTTCCAACGATTCGCCGACAAGCAAGAACTACGTACTTTATGATGCGGATCACCGCCTGATCGCGGTGCGGCACATGCCGAGCAATCCCGATTTCGTGCTGGTCGATACGGCCCTTATAGCCGGTTCGCCAAAAGCCTTTTTCCTCGCCGGCCTGGGCGACGCCATCGCTAAAAAATTCGAGGCGGACCGCTGTTTTGCGGCGGGCGGGCCCACGATGTTCCGTGCGCGCTCCACTCGAACTGCCAGGGCGATTGCCAACGAATGCTATCGGCAATTAATCCTAAACGCCGCCGACGCTTATTCCGTTGCCGGCAGCGGAAACCCGACGGAAGCCTTCGACGCGGCCGTGGAAGCCATGATCCTGATGGCCGGCCTCGCCTTTGAAAATGGTGGGCTTTCCATTGCCCATGCTCTGACCCGAGGGCTTTCCAATGTTCGGGGCGCTTGCAAAGCTCCACATGGCCTACAGGTAGCCTATGGGCTTCTCGTACAGTTGCAACTCGAGGGAAACGGTTATCCAGATGATCTGCTTGCCCTCTATCAAGCCACGGGTCTCCCCACATCGCTGGTTGATCTCTCGCTCGTCGACGTTAGCGACGACGACCTTCTGACGATAGCCGAACCGTCTGCGCTCGTGGCGCATACCGCGAATTTTAGCCGCCCCGTCACAGCGCAAGATCTTATGTTCGCCATGAGCGCCGTGGAGGCACGCTTTTCAAGGCAAAATGACGTTAACGCCGCTTCTCAGTCTTACGGGCAAACCCAGCAGACTGCTTGAGTATATCGCTAAACCCAAAGGAAAATACATGATCCACGTCATTGCCATCGTCACAGCAAAGCCAGGCCAGCGTGATCTACTCCTCGCCGAGTTCCGTAAAGTCATACCTCTGGTTTTGGGCGAAGCGGGGTGCATTGAATATCACGCCGCCCTCGACGCCCTGGATGCTTCGCCTGCGTTTGGACCCGACGTCTTTGTCGTCATAGAAAAATGGCAGAGCAGGGAAATGCTGGATGCCCATTCCACGTCTCAGCATATGAACCAATATGCTAATCATACGGCCCATCTGGTCGATGAAGCATCAGTTTATGTCCTAATGAAGGCATAAAAAGATCTTTCCATCTTAGTAACAGTTAAGATTATGTCTACTTAATCTCATGGAATTGACTTTTTTATTGAAAAAGCACTAAGGTTCTATCAGGGATATCAAGCAACTAAGGTACAGATTGCAAAAAATCGGCTGTTTCTGCCTTTTCCGGATTGGCGAGAATCTGTTCTGACGTGCCGAACTCGTGCCGTGTTGGTGTAGATCGTCATTTCGGTTCTCCTCTTCCCGTATTCCGCGAAGCGGTCTGCCTACCCGCTCGCTTTCGGTCAGGCGGCGACCGGGGAATCCTCCCCCAGGAAGATCATCCGGAAGTTTCTCTGGCGCGTGTACCGGTCGGATATGCCTGCGGGGCAATTGCCTTCGTAGTCAGCCGATATCCCATCCCATAGCCTGTAGCACACCCCTTGGTTCTGGATCAGCCTGCCGGGGGCCAAGAGCCAGATAGCTCCAGGCCGAGCGCAATCAAAGGTGGTAAACTTCAGAAATACATGCTCTGCGTGTCTCTGAGATTGAGAATGGGAAATCCAATCCAGCAAGGCAGAGGGAAGAATGACGAACAGCCTTGGAGAATACATTGCCAGTTGTGGCTTGCTGAAATCTACCGATCCTGAGAATGAAAAGCCAGTTTATCGCCGGTAAGGATTTGCGGGAACGGACGATTTCGCAGAACTGGATCGAAAAATTGGCGAAGCCGTCATGAAAGTCCGCAAAAGCAGGAATCTCAGTCGCGCGGAATTATCCGTTCTGGTGGGACTGAGTGAGCAGTCTAGGGCCGCTATGAACGCAATGCCTCCAAGATGCATGTCAGCAGGCTAATACACCTGTGCGAAATGCTGGGTATGTCGCCGCTTGCGATGCTTTACGCTGCTGCTCCCCATTTGTGGGGAGAAACCGATCGAGAATCTGCCATGCGATTTCGGATGATAAACATTATCGAGACCCTGTCGCTTGAAACGATAGAGCCCCTCGCCGCTGTTCTCGAAAAGCTGGCGGAACTGGAAAAAGCCGATGACGGCGGTCAGTCTTCAAACGTAGTAATCACCAGCCTGAATTGGGCATCTGCGTCGGCGGACCCGGACTTTCTTTTAGGCGATATAGGAGTCCATATCCGAGCGCCTGGCGTAGCGTCAGTTACCGCTGACAAGCTCTTAGCCATCTATCCCGAACTCGCCGCGAACGATAATCTACAACAGACGCCAACCGAGTGACGGATTTGTCGCCCCGCACCAATTCCTACGGTTTAACGGCGATCATGCCAGTAACGCCCTCAACTTTGTCGATCCATGCCGCTGCGACGAGGTCTGTCCAGGCAACGACCTCCCTGATGCGATCGTACTCTTCCTGAATGTTCCGCCTGAAGATAGGCTCATGGTGCGCTATCCGATTTCGCAGATCGCGGATCCTGTTGAGCCGATCGTAGCCATGTGCGCGTAAGGTTTGCACCGTTTTTACTGGATCGGCGTTTGGAAAAACGGTGCGAAAATGTGGATTCCATATTGCCCCATCGTGACTGTGAGTAAACATTTTTTCCCAGAACACGAATTTGAGCTCAGCAACGATTTTACCCGAAGTCGGAAATGAGCGAAGACCGAGAAGGTTGCGCCGAGGACTGTAACCTCTGGGAGGGTTTCTCAAGCTGATTTCAAAGCCTCGCTCCCACGGCCAGTTCTGTCCGTAGGTCCTTTCAATGGCCGAAACGATTGAATTCCTGACACTCACTTCACATATCTGGAGCGGAACCAGAAACGCAGCAGAGAGTTGAAGATTCCATTGATAGAGCTCGAGCGCAGCTTCCTTGTCACCGGACTTCTCTGCCAAATAGGTTGCAAAGCGCGGAGCGGAAAGCACGGCGGGTAAGTTTTGAATTTCGTCGTGCGTGAAGGCCAATTTGAAAACACCATGCTGGACTAAGAGTTGACACCTACACCAGATCCGGCATAATGGGAATCGAAAGGCGCGTGAGGTCGCGGGGTAACACCACCCTCATCGTCATACGATAAATGGAATTGGCTCGCTTTTGGCGGGCCTTTTTCATTTTCAGCGCCATCGTGAATGAAAAGCTGTATCTGTAGGAGCATCAGCCCTCTGTAAGCTAATGCGAGACGCCGGCACGGTGGCTCGATCGGAGCTTCAGCGCAGATAGAGCGCGATCCCCGTGGAGGCGCCACCCATGCGCAAGCCCGCTCCCGGCTTTGCTGGAACTGGTTAGTGCGGCATCCCTTGCGAAAGCCGGCTCTTTGCCCATTCGTCGAACTCGTCGAGAAGATCTTCGACAGTCATCCATTCCGTGTAGACCGCACGCAGGCGCTCGGTCACGGTCGGGTCCCGCGCGATGTGCGCCGCGGCTTCGGACTGCAACGGCTCGCTGACACTGACGCTCATCAGGACCAGGCACTCGGGCTGCATCACGTCCGGCTTCAAATGCTCCAGCACCCCTGCCACGTGCGCCTTCCAGGCGTTGACCTCGAAAGGGCGGGCCTGCGCGGGTTTGTCTTTCGCGCTCGCCAGCAACATCGACAGCAGGGCAAGAAACGGACGGGCCATGTCTCGGATCTGAATTCGCGCACCACAAGATCGACGGCATTGCGAAGATCGTCGGGCATCACGTCGTAGAAGCGTCGTGTGAGGGGCATATTGCTAAACCGCTTCAGATTGATCTGACAAGCTGGCCGATTTCGCGAACTTCTCACGAAGCTCCAGAACGCGACTTGCGCCCGGTATCGGTCTTCCGGGCTGACGGGCTCGACGGGGTTTCCGTCGATATCATGTCGCATGGCGTCGGGTTGGGCAGAGGCGCGCGGACATGGCAAAGATGGACGGTGCAGCGCGGCGCAATTCGTTTTCCGTCATGGACCGGGCGGTGTCGAAACGTGCCGTGTTTGTGTAGATCGTCATTTTGGTTTCTCCTATTTCCCGTGTTTTCCGCGAAGCGGTCTGCCTGCCCCGAAGGGTCAGGAGCCCCGCTCCTGCCTTCGAGCTCGTGCGGAACAGCGGGGAAGAGGGGGCAAGGGTAAAAATCGGAGGGGTATCGCCCACTCCCGCAGGGAGCTTGTCCTGCAGTGAGCGGAACGAGGGCCGGCGGTCGGCGGCGCGAAGGGCCGCGAGGGAAGGATGGGGAGACCGGTTTTTGCCCTTGCTGGGGCGAGGGGGCGAAGCTTCCTTTCCCCAACTGGAGGAGACAATGCCTTTGAAAAGTCCGCAAGAGGCGTCCGGCATTTGATCGAGAAGAAGGCGTCGCTATCGCTCAGGGTCTCTTCCATGAACGAGGCTATGATGCTGTCGGTGTTGCCGATCTGTGCGAGGCGTTGGATATCGTCGCGCCCAGTCTTTATGCGGCCTATGGCAGCAAGGCAGAACTGTTCGACCGCGCTATGAAGCGATATGTCGTAACCGATAGTCTGCCTATGTACGGAATTCTCTCTCCCGGCCGCCCACCTGTCGAGGCACTCACGGATCTATTTGTCCAGGCGACCATCAAGTACACTCGACATGAAACTCGGAAAGGATGCCTGATCATTGAGGGCATGCGCGCTGACGACGAGACGGCCAGAGGTATGGCGACAGAGCTCGCCAAGGGCGGCACCGAGGCCATTGCAAGCTATGTTCGAACACAGAATGCCAAGGATCCCGAGCGGGTCACGGACTATGTCCTGATGACGCTGCGAGGCCTATCCTCCTATGCATGCCTTGGCTACTCGACAGAACGCCTCACAGAATGTGCGAAGATGGCAGGCCGCGCGCTCGCGGGTGATTTTCTGGCGCACGCAGCCTAAACTTTCGAGCCTTTTCAAGACAATGCTTTGCTACTGATTCTTCGCCTTGACTGATACGAACCGTCGACCCTGTTGTATGACCATCCCAATTAACGAAAGATTCCACAAATTTGGCGTGATACATGCGGACCAGCCTGGTCACCGGAGGTAGCCTATCGAGTGGCTCCAATCCATCTCACTGAAAACAAGCCGTAATGGGTGACGGCTGCAAACAGGCCAACGATCGAGCCATCATTCAGGAAGAACCCAAGCGTCGACTCATTGAAATCCCACATGTCGAGCGAGTAGGTCAGCATCAGTTTGGCGCCGAATGCCATCTCGGAAAAGCTCTTCACGCCCCAAGCGGAGACAACCAGAGCAAGTATTTTGGCGGACCATGCCCTGACAACATTCGGCGTCTGCAATCCGAGTGTCGCCCGAAACACATTCATCACTACTTCCCACCGCGTTCCCAAGTGCACCGCGATGATCAGCAGGACCCAATATCCGGCGAACATGTGGATTTCGCGGACGGAGAAGGCGCCACTGAGAGCGGTGAACGGGAAGAGATCACGCGAGACCAGCAAGCTCGTCACGAGCATGACCAGCATGCCAATGGCGAGACAAACGATGGTGACCAGGTTGACGACACGGGTGGCATCCATCCTGCGTTTCGTCACACCGCCATACCAACGCCTGTTAAAGACGTTGTGGACAATGACGAGGACGAACAGGGCAATGCCGAACAGCTCGTGGGTCAGATTATCGAGCCACCAATAGGCAAGGCAGGCGATGATGAGAGCGACGCCCAGGAAGTCCAGCAGCAGACGAACACGGAAGACATTCATTCGAATTCGAACCGCCGGATGTCGTTGAAGGTGTACAGGAAGTCTCGGTCCGCGCGGGACATGTGACAGCTCTGGCAGCGGGCGGTATTTTCGGATTCGTTGATCGTGCCGTCCGGCTTGAACCACTGGAACTGCCAGTCGGCGGTGCGGCGGTTTTCGTCGTAATCCTGCCCCCAGTTTTCGCCCTTCTCCATGATGAAATAGCGAAACACCTTGCCGTCGCGGTAGTCCACCAACGCAAAGTGCGTACCGTTCGGGATCGGGTTGCCGCGCTTGACGGCCTCGATCGCCTCGCGTGTTGTCATGATGTGCTCGGTGACTTCACCGCGCGTTACCGTCGTATAATGAACGAGCTTCGCGATGTCGGGCATCGTCGCGCGCGTCGGCTCTGCATGGACCTGCATACCGACGAGCAGGACCGCCAGTCCTGCCACCGTCGCGCCGCCAATGCTGCCAATGATCTTCTTCATTCTGACTCCTCTGATCGGCGCGGGACAGACGTCACCGCGTGTATTGCTCGTCGGTAACGTGTTCCATCCACTCGACCGACTTGCCATCGAGCGTCTCGGAAATGGCGATATGAGACATGCCTGTGGTCGCGGTCGCGCCATGCCAGTGCTTCACGCCCGGCGGAATCCAGGCGATGTCGCCCGGGCGGATTTCCTGGATTTCGCCGTCCCAATGCTGGACGAGACCGACACCTGCCGTGACGATCAGCGTCTGGCCAAGAGGATGGGTGTGCCAGGCGGTGCGTGCGCCGGGCTCGAAGGTGACGGTTCCTCCACCGACCGTGGCGGGGGCGGTTGCGGAGAAGCGGGAATCGACCCGGACGGCTCCGGTAAAATTGCTGGATGGACCTACCGTCGACGGGTTGGTCCCGACCCGTGTCACCGACACAGCCTTGTCGGGTTCAGCAAACGCGGCGGATGCGCCAAGGGAAAGGGCTACGGTCATTATGGCTCTCATATTCATTGGGCACCTGTCATCGTGAAAGCTGGGAAGTCTCGGGTCACAGCCTACTTTTCGGCGAAGACTTCCTTGGCGATTGCCACTGCAGACACTGCGCTCGGCCAGCCGGAATAAAACGCCATATGGGTGATGGTCTCGACAAGTTGCTCTTCCGTCAGGCCATTGGCCTTGGCACGCACGAGATGCGAGCGGAGCTGGTCCGGACGGTTGAGAGCGATTAAGGCCGATACCGTCACCAGGCTTCGGTCGCGCTGGGAAAGCTGCGGCCGCTCCCAGATGTCGGCGTAGAGGACGTCATCGGTCAGTTCCGCCAGCTTTGGGGCAATATCGCCCATCAGTTGCTGGGTCCGCGACTTGGCTGAATCAAGGTTTGAGGCTGGTTCCTGTGCCATGCTGGCCTCCGTTCCGGCTGCCATGACGATGGCTGCGACAAAAATTCCCGACATAAGCTTTTTCAAGTTCGTTTCCTTTCGTTCCTTCGGCATCGATCGAAGGCGGGACGGCGGCGCAGAGGGCGCGCGCCTGGGGGTGCGCCTCATGCGGAGGCGAGGTGACGGTCAAAGAACGGCTTCAACCTGGACAGGGCCGCATCGACATATTCGGGGACCCAGTAAGTCTCGATATGTTTCGCGCCCTCGATCTTGAACAATTCCTTGTCCGTCGTTCCGGTCGCCTTCGGGAACGCATCCTCGGTCATGTAGAGGGTGTCGGCGGCGCTGCCCGCGATCATCAGCAACGGCACGTCGATCAGCGCGATCTCGTCTGTCGCGTCCCAGCGCATCAGGTCCATCAAGCTGCTTGTCGTGTACCTGAAGGTGGAGCCCGGATGGGCGTGGGTACGCCAGTAATACTCATAGCCTTCGCGATAGAGATCGAACGGAAGGGCGGCAATCTGCGCGTCCGTCAGGTTGGCGTCTCCGGAGTAAAGGACCTCGCTGCCGGCCGCTTCCTGGGCGCGGGCTGCAGATGCCTGCTGCAGGCGCTGCTGGATCGTGTCCATCTGGCTATCCTGGAAGCCGTTGCGGCGGACGCGCCCGGAGTTGAACATGCTGAGTGTCGCCACGGCCTTGAAGCGCTTGTCGGTCTTTGCGGCCGACAGCGAGTACCCACCGCCGCCGCAGATACCGAACAGGCCAAGACGTGCGGTATCGACACCGGGGAAGCGGCTGATGAAGTCAGCCATGCCGTGGATGTCTTCGACACGGTAGTGCGGCTTGTCGGTGCTGCGCGGTTCGCCGCCACTTCCGCCCTGATAGGCGGCGTCGGCGGTGATGGTGATGAAACCCTGCTCCGCGAGGCGCTGGGCATAGAGACCCGTCGTCTGCTCTTTCACACCGCCATTCGGGTGCGCCAGCACGAGGGCTGGATATGTCTTCGACGGATTGTAACCGGCCGGGGTATAGACATTGGCGACGATATCGAGACCGTTTAGCTTGTATTTCACCGGATGGATATTCACCTTGCCCGGCTCGTTTACGGTGATCGCAACGTCATAGACGAGCGTGAACGGATTCTGCTTGTAGTCGGCGGCGACGGTTCTGGTCGTCATTGCTGACACGCCAAGCAGGGCACCGGAGACGACGAGCGCGGAGGCTCCGAGGAATTCGCGTCGTCTTGTGTTGATGATCTCATTGGCCATCGTCAGGCTCCTTGTCTGTTCGGAAAAGCGCGCAGCGGCTGGTCGCACGAATGCGCCTGTGGATCAGTCGAGCTTTTTATCGGTCAGAAATTTGGAGACGACGTCGGCGATCTCGACATTGTTCAGGTCCGACATCAGGAAGTGGGTTCCACCCTTGATGCCGATTTCCGGCAGGTGAACCAGCGTCGCATCACCGCCATGCTTGTTGACGGCCTCGACCCAGAGCTTGGCCATTACTAGGCGAACCCGCCAGTTGTCCTGACCGCGCTCGGTCGTCGGCTCGACCGGGAAATTGTCGCCGTAGTAGATAACGATCGGCAGCTTGGTCAGCTTCTCGAAATCGACGACCGGAACCGCTTCGCCCTTGAGCGTGCCGGCGGCGCTCGGCATGTCGGCAGGCACCTCGCCTTCCGGGAAGATGAAGCCGCTACCGGGCTCGATTGCGACGATGCCCTTGACGTTCGGGTTTTTGATCGCCGTCAGCCAACCGGGTCCACCCGCCTGCGAATGGGTGAACAGGATGCCGGGTCCCGTCTTGTCGAACAGGGCTGACACCGCGTCTGAGATCACCTTGGCATCGTAGGGGCCGGTGTTCGGTGTCACCGAACGGAAGAACTGGTCGAGGGCTGCGGGACTACGGTCGAACTGGACGTTCTGGAAGTAGTCGGGCCACTTTCCAAGCCGGAACTGGTCGAAGAACAGCTGGTCATAGGTTGTCGGCTCGATCGTCGCTGCCACGGTGCTGTTGCCGGCTCTGCCACGACGCGGCTGGTCGACGATGTAGGTGGAGAAACCCTTGCGCAGGAAGATGCTCTGGAAACCTTCGCGACCATCCGGCGTCGTCTCCCAGCTACGGCCGGACTGGAAGGCTCCGTGCAGCATGATGATCGGCAGAGGCTTGGGGTCCTGCGGCACCTGATAGAAGACGTAGGCGTGGTCGCCGTGTAGCGACTGCCCCGCAGCCGTCGGGGCATTGTTGTTGTAGGTGCCTTCCGTCTTCAAGACCGTACCGCCGACTGCAAAGCTGCCCTGATCCTGGATGACGAGCGGTTCAGGCTTGGAAGCGGTTTGAGCGAAGGCAACGCTGGCGATCGCGACGGCGCTTGAGAAAGCGAGGACGGATAAGGTCTTGGCGAGTGTGCGGGGCATATCGATCTCCCAGTCATTAAGTTGGGAGAAGATTACCGGAGCATCACTCAGATGATTAGCCACCTATTTCCGTATGAAGCTATTAGCCTGCCTTATTAATCACGTTCAGTTTATGATGTCGTTATCCGCGATATCGCAGCGCCTCAAGAACGAGGCCGAAAGCCGGGGACGGGTGCCGTCGGTTCGGATAATAAAGGTGATAGCCCGCGAACGGTGCGCACCAATCTTCCAGAACGCGAACGAGCCGGCCATCCCGAATGTGCTCGTCAACAAGATCTTCCGGCATATAAGCCAGCCCCAAACCCCGCTGAGCAGCATCCAGCCGCATCGCGATATTGTTGAAGACGAGTTGTCCCTCGACGCGCACGTTCAGTTCGTGGCCGTCCTTCTCAAACTCCCATTGAAGGATGTTGCCGTGCGTGGGCATGCGGATTTGAATGCAATTGTGCGCCGTAAGGTCCTGCGGGGTTTCCGGCCAGTGATGCTGGCGGAAATAGGATGGAGCGCCGACGACGGCCATGCGCATCTCCGGTCCGATCCGAACCGCGATCATATCTTTCGCCAACTGTTCACCCAGACGCACGCCAGCATCATAGCGCTCGGTGACAATGTTAGTCAGGCCATAATCGACCGTGATCTCAACATTGACGTCCGGATTAGCGGGAAGGAATTTCTCGAGTGCCGGCGCCAGCACCGAGATCGCAGCGTGCTCACCCGCAGTGATGCGGATGGTACCAGCTGGCTTGTCACGCATTTCACTTAAGGCGCTTAACTCCGCCTGGATTTCCTCGAACCGCGGCCCCGCCGTTCGAAGCAGGCGTTCGCCGGCATTGGTCGGCGAGACACTTCGGGTCGTGCGTGTCAGTAGCCTGAGGCCAAGGCGCTCTTCAAGCCCCCGAACAGTCTGGCTGAGCGCTGACTGTGAGACCCCAAGTTTAACGGCTGCCTTTGTGAAGCTTCCCTCCTTTGCCACCATGACAAACGCGACGAGATCGTTGAAGTTTTCCTGCGGCATTCATTAGGCATCCTTATAGCTTCATCCCGATTATGGCCTCTAATGCAGATGGGCGGCAAGGCGTATCTTGCTCTCATGAAACAGCGGACCTGTCGTGGAGGACGGCGTGGTCGCTCCTGAACGGAAAACAGAATGCCAGTCAGCTGCCACACGAACCCGTCACCGAACAAGACCGCGATCCTGGCGATCATTCTGATCAGCTACGTGATGATTGTCCTCGACATCTCGATCGTTCTGACAGGGCTGCCACGGATTCACGCCGAACTCGGTTTCAGCGATGCGGGCCTCGCCTGGGTCTCGACTGCGTACACACTGACCTTCGGCGGCTGCCTGCTGCTTGGAGCGCGTGCGGGCGATATCTTCGGGCGACGCCGCATGTTCCTCGTAGGGCTGGCGATATTCTCGCTTGCCTCGCTCGCGATCGGCGTTTCGCAGACACCGGCTGTCATGATTGCCGCAAGAGCCCTGCAGGGTCTCGGTTCTGCCATCCTGGCCCCTTCCACGCTGGCGCTTCTGCAGACCAATTTCGAGCCGGGTCCAGAGCGTACACGCGCCGTGTCCTACTATGCTGCTGCGGCAGGCGTATCGGCCGCATTCGGCCTGGTGATCGGCGGACTTCTGGCCGACTGGCTGTCCTGGCGCGTCGGGTTTTTCATCAATCTGCCCATCGGCACTGTGATGATGCTCGCCGCGAAACGCTACGTTCGTGAAACGGATAAAACCCCTGGCACCTTCGATATCGCGGGTGCGATCATCTCGACGCTTGGAATTGTCGCCCTTGTCTACGGCGTCATCCGATCAGCATCGACCGGATGGTCCGACGTGATGACACAGGCTTGCGTCGGCTTTGGCATTGCTATGCTGATCCTGTTTGCATTCGTCGAATCCCGTGCGAGCCAGCCGATTATGCCGCTGTCGCTCTTCGCCGACCGCGAGCGCTCCGCCGCATACGGCGCTCGTGCCCTGTTCCTCGGGGCTAACGTCGGGTTCTACTTCTTCGTCGCGCAGTACCTTCAAACTGTCGTGGGTTTAAGCTCGTCCGAGGCTGGCTTCGCGTTTCTGCCGACGACTGTGGTGAACTTCATTGTCGCCATGTCGGCACCACGTTTGATCGGGAGATACGGGGCTCGCAGAGTTTTGGTCACCAGCGTGATGACGGGGATGATCGGTATGATCTGGTTGAGCCTGGCCATGCAACAGACATCTCTTCTGACCCTCGTCATTCCGATGATGTTGATCGGAGCCGGGCAAGGCGGCGCTCTTGGACCACTGACAGCGTCGGGTATTGTCCGCGTGCCATCGGAGCGCGCCGGCGCGGCCTCCGGTGTCGTCAACGTTTCCCACCAGCTTGGCAGTTCACTCGGCCTCGGTATCCTCATAGCAGTCGCGGCAATCGGGTCGCAGGGCCTACACGGCACCGAGCTTCTGGCCAGACGTGCAAGCCTGGCGATGGAGACCGGATCGGTCCTCATCGCAGGAACCTTGGTCCTCGTCATCGTTTTCGTGGCTCGCCCACGTGCCCGGATGAAGAATGCACCGACGACTGCCTGACCAACCCGAAATGAATCTTCGAAAGGACTGACACATGGAAAAGCGCACACTTGGAAAAAACCTCGAAGTCTCGGCCCTGGGCCTTGGCTGCATGGGGTTGAGCCACGGTTACGGTGCGGCAACCGACACCAAGGATGCGGTTGCCCTCATCCGCGCCGCCCATGACCGAGGCGTAACCTTCTTCGATACGGCACAGGTCTACGGGCCGTTCATTAATGAAGACGTTGTCGGCGAAGCGCTCCAGCCGATCCGCGACAAAGTCGTCATCGCCACCAAGTTCGGCTTCGAGCCTCCAAGCTCCGACGGCGGCCAGCATTTGAACAGCCGTCCGGACTATGTCCGCCAGTCGGTCGAGGCCTCGTTGAAGCGGCTACGCACGGACGTGATCGATCTTCTCCACCAGCACCGCGTCGATCCGAATGTGCCGATCGAGGATGTAGCAGGAACAGTCAAGGACCTGATCGCCGAGGGCAAGGTCAAGCGCTTCGGTCTGTCCGAAGCGGGTGCGCAGACGATCCGCACGGCGCATGCCGTCCAGCCCGTCACCGCCCTCCAGAGCGAATACTCGCTGTTCTGGCGCGAGCCCGAGAAGGAGATCATTCCGACGCTCGAGGAACTCGGCATCGGCTTCGTCCCCTTTCAGCCCGCTCGGCAAGGGTTTCCTGACTGGAAAGATCGACGAGACGGCGACGTTCGGTCCGGGCGACTTCCGCAGCGTCGTTCCCCGGTTCCAGGCGGAAAACCTCAAGGCCAACCAGGCGCTCGTCACAGCCCTGACCCAGATCGCCGAAGCTAAGGGTGTCACGTCAGCCCAGATCGCGCTTGCATGGCTTTTGGCGCAGAAGCCCTGGGTCGTGCCGATCCCCGGCACGACAAAACTCCACCGGCTCGAAGAGAACCTCGGCGCAGCGGCAGTCGAGCTTTCGGCGCAGGACGCCGCGGACATCGCCACCGCCCTCGCGAAGATCGACATCGTCGGCGACAGATACCCTGCGCATCTTCAGGCCCGCGTGGGAAAATGAAACACGCGGCGAGCCCACGCTCCCGCGTCAATGAAAGGAAATTGACATGACCAGCGCAGTCCCCACAGTAACCCTCAACAATGGGATCGAGATGCCGATCCTCGGCTTCGGCGTGTTTCAGGTACCCGATCCCGCCGAGTGCGAGCGCAGCGTCCGCGACGCGATCGATGTCGGCTATCGTCTGCTCGACACCGCAACGTCCTATGGCAACGAAGAGGCGGTCGGTACCGCGATCCGCAACCACGGCATCGATCGGAACGATCTGTTCGTCACGACCAAGCTCTGGATCGAGGACGCGACCTATGAGGGCGCCAAGGCTGCTTTCGAACGGTCCTTGAACAAGCTGCAGCTCGACTATCTGGATCTCTGGCTCATCCATCAGCCCTACGGCGATGTCTATGGTGCGTGGCGGGCAATGGAAGAGCTTCACAAGGCGGGGCGTATTCGCGCGATCGGCGTCAGCAACTTCTACCCGGACCGCCTGGTGGACTTCGCGCTTCACAACGAGATCACCCCTGCGGTCAACCAGATCGAAATCCACCCCTTCCATCACCAGGACGACGCGCAGAAGGTTCTCAGGGAATACGGGGTTCAGCCGGAAGCCTGGGGTCCGTTTGCGGAGGGCAAGAACGGCCTGTTCACGAACGAGGTCCTTCAGTCTATCGGCAGGAAGCATGGCAAGAGCGTCGCTCAGGTCGTGTTGAGGTGGCTGATCCAGCGCGACATCGTCGCTATCCCGAAGTCGGTCCGCAAGGAGCGGATGGCCGAGAATTTTGCGGTCTTCGACTTCCAGCTCGGTGAGGAAGACATCGCGGCGATCGGTTCTCTCGACCAAGGGGCCAGCAGCTTCTTCGATCATCGCGACCCGGAAAAGGTGAAGTGGCTTGGCACGCGCAAGCTCTGAACCAATGCCGTCGGCCGGGCCGTCGACCTCCCGTTTCCAGTTCGACGCCATAGGCACGTCCTGGCAGATCGACACGCCTGTGCCGCTTGGAGCCGAGGTCAGGGACCGTGTCCTTGACCTCGTCGAGCGCTTCGACGCCGTCTATTCCCGGTTCCGTCAAGACTCGATGGTGAAGCGGATCGCGGAGGCTTCCCGCGGCGGGACGTTCCGCTTCCCGTCCGACGCAGTCGTGGTGTTCGATCTCTACGACCGACTTCATGCGGCGACGGACGGGGCGGTCGATCCTCTCGTCGGTCGCGATCTTGAGCTTCTCGGATACGACAGCGACTATTCGCTGGTGCCTGACGGAAACGCCATCGCTTCGACGGCTATAGAAAGGCCGGTCTGGTGTCGAGACCTGAAGCGCGAAGGCTCGACGATCACGACCCGCAGACCGCTCGTCATAGACGTCGGGGCTGTAGGCAAAGGCAGGCTTGTCGATCTCGTCGCTGGGCTGCTGACGGAGGAGGGTTTCGAAGACTTCATCGTCGATGGCAGCGGCGACATTTGCCACCGCGGAAGATCGAAACTTGACGTGGGTCTGGAACATCCGCTGGACCCGACGTTGGTGATCGGGATCGCCAACGTGAGTGGCAACTCCATCTGCGCGTCTGCATCCAACCGGCGGAACTGGGCAGACGGCCTGCACCACGTCCTCGATGGCCGCACCGGGCGGCCGACAGGCGACATCATTGCCACCTGGGCCATTGCGGCAGACACGGCGACTGCCGACGGGCTCGCGACGGCGCTCTTCTTCGGCCCGTCGGAGCGCCTGATGACGGCCTTCGATTTCGCCTTCGTCCGCATGTTCGCCGACGGAAGCGTCGAGGTCTCGGACAATTTCGACGGCGAAGTCTTCACCTGAAAGGGAACCATCATGCGAAACCAGAGCAGGAACATTCTCTTGGCCGCTGCCATGACATTTACGCTTGCCGGAAACTCCGAGGCCCAAACCGCCAGAACCCGGTATGCCGACGGGGTCTACACCGCGACAGGCGAGTATGGCGGCCAACCGTCCCACATCACAGTCAAGGCGACGCTCAAGGACGGGATCATCACGGCCGTAACCGTGACACCGCATGCTTATGTCTCTCGCTCTTTGGAACTGCAGCGCGCCTTCGCCGCAGCCGTACCGAAGGTTGTCGTCGGCAAGCGTATCGATCAGGTCAGGGTCGGGAAGCTCGCGGGGTCGAGCGGAACGCCGAAAGGCTTCAACGACGCCATCCGACAGATCAGGGATAAGGCCGCACGCCGTTGATCAATATGGAAACCGGCGTCCGATGAAGGGAGCACACCGTTGAGCAATCTCAAAACAGTTCTTCTGGCTTCGTTGCCGTTGCTATTCGATCCCTCTGCGGTAACGGCCGAAACCTCCGTGGCGGTGTCCGAACGGGCAGAGAGAACCGAACGGCGGCATCTGTCCTCGAAAAGCACGGTTGGAGACATCCTGCGACCGACGACGATCCTCGGGTCTTCGATCAGAGCGAGGTTCGCCTGATGGACTTCGAGCAAGGTGCCGTCTTCAGCTATCACTATGATTTCGGGGATGGCTGGCGGCACACCGTCGCGGTCGAGGAGTTCCTGACGCTCACTGCTACACACAAACACGGGAGCTGCGTCGCCGGCGAAAGGGCGCGGCCGCCCGAGGATGTTGGCGGCGTATCGGGTTACGAGCGGTTTCTGAAGATCATCGCCGACCGGGACGATCCCGAGTATGCCAAAACCATCCAGTGGTGCGGCGGCTACTTTGATCCGGAATGGTTCGACCTGTCGATTGTGGACAAGGATGTCCGCAATGCTTTGCGCTTGAACGCCAAACGGCGTCTATATCAGCCGAAGCCGAAAACTGTCCCAAAGAAATGAGTTAGCTAGGGGGTTCAGGGTGAACGCCTTGAACGGATCTGAACCGGGGACCCTCCGTTCGAGGCGATTTTTAAGGACAATTCCAAACTCGCATGTTCGCGCATTTGTTGAAATTCAAGGATCAGCGTGCAATGGAAATGCTGCTCAAGGCTCAAATCTTGATGAGATCTAGCGCTATCCCTTGAATCTTGTTCGCGTAGCCAAGACGTTGCGGATCGAGAAGCTCGAATGGATCCGTAGCACGCCGGGAAGCTTGGACAGGATCTCTTTGTGAATGCGCTCGAATTCGCCAGCATTGGCGACCTCGACCCTCAGCAGGTAATCCGACCCGCCGGTCATCAAAAAACATTCGCGGATCTCCGGATACTTGCGCACCGCTGCCTCAAAGCGGTCGAGATGATCCTCTGTCTGCCGTTCGAGCGTGATGTTGATAATAACCGCGATCGTCGCATCGTTGTTTCCCGCATCCACCAGTGCGGTATAGCCGCGGATAACGCCCGCCTTTTCCATCAGCTTGATCCGCCGCAGGCAGGCGGATGGAGAGAGGCCGACTTCGGCGGCCAGACTTGCATTGCTCATGCGCGCATCGAGCCGCAACAAGCGCAGTATATTCCGGTCGATCGCATCAAGGGCGGCCATCGCAGATTGTTCCTAAGCTTGATGGTTTCTTTCAATAACTACCTATAATCACAATAATCAAGCATTCTTTCATCGGAAATTTCACGATAATTTCACTAGGCTTCCGCGATCCATAGGGGGCCGGAATGGACGGTGTTTTACATAAGACGATCAACGAACAGGCCGATGCCCAAGGCGTATCAGGCATCCTGTCCATCGATCTTGCAGCACTGGTGCGCAATTACGAGCGGCTTTCCGCAGAGCTAGCACCGGCCAAGGCAGCGGCTGTCGTCAAGGCGAATGCCTACGGACTGGGCGCGGACCGTGTCGCCCCCCGACTGTATGCCCATGGGTGCCGCCATTTCTTCGTCGCCCAGTTCACCGAGGCGCTGGCCCTGCGGCCACTTCTGCCCGCCGATGCCGCAGTGTTCGTCCTGAACGGGCTGCAGCCAGGCAATGAGCAGGCATGTGCGCGAGATGGAATCATTCCGGTGATCAACTCGCTGGAGCAATTGCGGTATTGGTCGGCTGCGGCGACGGCACAAGGCCGCCGATTGCCCGCCGTGCTCCAGTTTGACACTGGTATGTCGCGCCTTGGCGTGTCGCCGCAAGACCGGAAGGCGCTTGCCGGCCTGTTGAAGACCGGAAACGACATCGACGTGCTCTTCGTCATGAGCCATCTTGCCTCCGCCGACGATCCTGACAGTCCCCAGAATGGAGACCAGCGTGAGGAAATGGAACTTGTTGCTGCCGAGTTTCCGCAATTCCCCGTCTGTTTTGCCAATTCCGGCGGCATTTTCCTCAGCAAGACCTTTCACGGCATCCTTGCGCGCCCCGGTATCGCGCTCTATGGCGGTGCTACGGGCGGTATCGGAAATCCGATGGAACCGGTCGTTCGCCTCGACGTCGCCGTGGTGCAGGTTCGCACCGTTCCGGCGGGTGCGCGGGTCGGTTATGGTGCAACCTATGTGGCGGCGGGAGAAACGCGGCTCGCCACCATCGCCGCCGGATATGCCGACGGCCTGCCCCGCAGCCTTTCCGGCCGTGGCGCCGTCTATTGCGACGCAATTCGCCTGCCGATCGTCGGGCGCGTTTCGATGGACAGCATCACAATCGACATCTCTGCCCTGCCGGAAGGCCGGGTTACGCTCGGCAGCTGCGTCGAGGTGCTGGGACCGAACCAGACACTGGAAGACCTCGCCTGCGATGCCGGCACGATTTCCTACGAAATCCTGACCGGTCTCCGCCACCGCTACCAGCGGCAATACCGCTGATCCCTTCCCTCCCTCTTTGAGGACACAATGAAAGTCATCGTTCTCGGCGCCGGCGTCGTCGGTATCACATCGGCGTACCAGCTTGCTAATGCCGGCCATGAGGTCACCGTCGTCGACCGCCAGCCTGGCCCGGCACTGGAGACCAGCTTTGCCAATGCAGGCGAGGTTTCGTTCGGCTATTGCTCGCCTTGGGCAGCCCCCGGCATTCCAATGAAGGCGCTGAAATGGCTGTTCATGGAACATGCGCCGCTGATCCTGCGTCCGAAGATCGATGCCGCCATGATTGCATGGATGCTGAAGATGCTCTCCAACTGCACCTCGAAGCGCTATGCCATCAACAAGAGTCGCATGCTGCGGCTGGCGGACTATAGCCGCATCTCGCTTGCTGCGTTGCGCGAGGAAACCGGCATCGCCTATGACGAGCGCATGCAGGGTACGCTGCAGCTGTTCCGGACCGAGGCCCAGCTCAATGCTTCAGCCAAGGACGTCAAGGCGCTGGCGGCCGACGGCATTCCCTATGAGGTGCTTGATCCCGATGGCTGCATTCGCGTCGAGCCGGCACTGAAGCATGTGCGCGAGAAGATCGTCGGGGGCCTGCTCACGCCGAAGGACGAAACGGGGGACTGCTTCAAGTTCTCCAATGCGCTGGCAGCCAAAGCCGCGGAACTCCATGTTCGCTTCCACTATGGCAGCATCATCCGCGGCCTCGATGTCGACGGTGGCCGGGTCCGGGGTGTCATCACTGCCCATGGCCAACTGGACGCCGATGCGGTGGTCGTGGCGCTTGGCAGCTTCTCGCCGCTTCTGGTACGACCACATGGCATCCACCTGCCGGTCTATCCGGTCAAGGGCTATTCGCTGACCATCCCGATCGCAGACGAGGCGCGCGCGCCGATCTCGACCGTGATGGACGAGACCTTCAAGATTGCCATCACACGGCTCGGAGACCGAATCCGCGTCGGCGGCATGGCGGAAATCTCAGGCTATACCAATGATCTTGGCGAACCTCGCCGCCTGACACTCCAGCACTCCGTCACCGACCTCTTCCCTGGTGGCGATGTTTCAAAGGCGAGCTTCTGGTCCGGCCTTCGCCCGATGACACCGGACGGCACGCCGGTGATCGGCGCGACCAAGGTCGCAGGTCTCTACCTCAACACCGGCCACGGTACGCTCGGCTGGACCATGAGTTCGGGCTCGGCCCGTGTCATCGCCGACCTCGTGTCCGGCCGCAAGCCCGATATCGACGCGACCGATCTTGCGATTGCGCGCTACGCCTGACCATCACTCAACAGGAGACAAATCAATGCTCGAAGAGATCAACACCACCCATGCGCCAACCGCTGTCGGTCCTTTCTCGCAGGCGATCAAGGTTGGCAACCTACTGTTCGTCTCGGGCCAGCTGCCGATCGATCCTGCGACCGGCGAGTTCAATTCGGACGATGCCATCGCCCAGGCCAATCAGTGCCTGGAGAACCTCGCCGCCATTGCCGCTGCCGCCGGTACCACGCTCGCTAATACAGTCAAGACGACCGTGCTTCTCACCGACCTCGGTCATTTCGCTGAGATCAACAAGGTCTATGCAGGCTTCTTCGCGAAGCCTTATCCGGCTCGCGCATGTTATGAGGTGAACGCCCTGCCAAAGGGCGCGAAGGTGGAGATCGAGGCGGTCCTAAGTCTCGACTAAGGATTGAATAGCCCCGAGTTTTGTAGACGCCTTCCTTTCTAATTTCGAGGCAAGAAGAGCATCATAAGCAAATCGAATTTCAGCAAAATTTTAAGCACGACGAGGTGCCACACATCACAAAGCGGGGCGATCTATAATGCTTTAGACGCCTATGCCGAACGGCGTAACGCCCTGATGCATAATAAAATTACCGACGACTGTATGGGGTGGAGTGGATATATTTCGGCATGCAACGACGCAAGGGAGATCTCGGTCAAGACGGGCCCTAATCTTGCCAGCATGCCGTATTTTGATCAACGACGGGTCTGATTCATGATCCCTGTTGCCCGCTAGCGAACTGTTGACCAATGCGACAGCAGGATGCTCCAGTTCGTTTCCTGACGTTAACGGAACGAAAAGAAATAGATCGCCTTGCCCGCGAACCAAAAGACGGGAAATAGTTTGGCGCGATATGCAATTAAATTGGCGCGGTTCGCCACTGAATAAAACCCGAATCATAGGCAGTTAAATACTCGAGCGGAGAGCGCACATTAATTTCGGGGTGCGGCACTATCCAGAAGCTAAGGATCGGACGCTAGCCCGGCCGTGTTTCGACCGGTCGGACATTCTTTTTAAAGTTCTACCGTAGGTTCATCACAAAAGCCCGCCCGCCAGCATGCCGCTGCGATAGGTGGCCAAAGACACTTGGTGCGCCTGGTTAATTGCGCAAGGATTACAAGGCTGCGATGAGATGGATATTAAGAACCCGCCGACGCTCACCTTCGATTGCAGTGAACCAGCTTCGCTTTAGCTACGAACTCACAGAAGTGCAATTGTTTTTGCCTCCTCAACCAACGCTCAAGCAAATATACTTTATATCAACGTAATCATCTGCTCCGTATTTGGAACCTTCGCGGCCCAGGCCCGATTGCTTAATCCCGCCGAAAGGAGCCATTTCAGTTGAGATAAGGCCGGTGTTGACACCAACCATGCCGGTCTCCAACTCCTCGGCGACGCGGAAGATACGAGAGAAATCACGAGAGTAAAAGTAACCGGCAAGACCGAACTCCGTGTTATTCGCCATTTGAATAACCTCCTCCTCCGTGTTGAATAAAAAGAGTGGCGCGAGTGGACCGAAGGTCTCTTCGCGTGCCACTTTCATTTGGGAGGTGACACCGATCAGGACTGTCGGGGAGAAAAACTGCTCCCCCTGTTCGCCAGAATTCCCACCAATAGTAACAGTTGCGCCTAATGACAGCGCATCTTCCAAATGTTCTTTGACTTTCTGAACGGCGTTGCCGTCGATAAGAGGTCCGATCACAGACCCCTCGGCAAACCCGTTGCCAACCTTCAGCCCAGCAACCCGTATGGAAAGTTTTTCGGAAAATTCCTTATAAACAGCGGCTTGGACATAGATACGATTGGCGCAGACACAAGTCTGCCCAGCATTTCTGAATTTGGCAACAATGGCGCCTTCCACTGCATCATCGACATTTGCATCGTCGAAGACGATAAACGGTGCGTTGCCCCCAAGCTCGAGGCTCAGCTTTTTGATCTGGTCGGCGCCCTGCCGCATCAAAATACGACCCACGTTTGTTGAGCCTGTGAACGAAATCTTTCTCACCAACTCGTTGGCGCAGAAGGTTGCTCCTACCATCGCAGCGTCTTGCGATGTGATCACGTTGATAACGCCAGGCGGAATGCCGGCTCGCTCCGCGAGAACGCCAAAAGCAAGTGCTGAAAGCGGCGTTTGCGCAGCCGGCTTGGCGACAAGCGAACAGCCAACAGACAACGCGGGCGCAAGCTTGCGCGCAAGCATGGCACTGGGAAAATTCCAAGGAGTGATAGCACCTACAACACCGACAGGCCTCTTCAGAACAAGGATGCGTTTGTCCTCCTGGTGACCAGGAATCACATCGCCATTGATGCGTTTAGCTTCCTCGGCAAACCACTCAATATAGGCAGCCCCGTATAGTATCTCAGTCCTTGCTTCCTGCAGAGGCTTACCCATCTCCGCAGTCAAGATTATTGCCAGGTCGTCAACATTTGACACAACTAAATCAAACAACTTACGCAAAAAGAATGCGCGCTGCTTCGCTGTGACTCTTGCCCATGGTTTCTGTGCTCGGTGCGCGGCGTCGATTGCCTGATTTACTTCGTCTAGGCCAAGATCAGGAACCGCTGCAATCTTTCGACCTGTAGCGGGATCGAGAACGTCGAACGTTGCGCCATTGCGGGCGCTGACCCACTGTCCGGCAATAAACGCTTTGTCGCTGAGCAACCCAGGGTCCTGCAGTTTTGATGCGAGATTGATGGCGGTCAAAGTTTCCTCCTTAAATATAAACGGCGAATGCAAGGTGTAGGACGACCCTTTCACCATCGATTGTCTTCGTGAGCCGCTGGCCGGTCAAAGCCGCGAGTGAAATAGGTGAAACGCCGAGGCCCAGACCCGGCTCGCGCGCAAGGTTGAACCGCACGCGTTGCACGGCTCATAGGTTCGCGCAGAAGCGGCGTAACCTTTCCATCCCATTTTCGATGATCTCCTCTGAGGCGGAAAAGGAGATGCGGATAAAGTTGCTCATATTCGGCCCAAAGGCCGTGCCTGGAACGACAGCGAGGCCTTCCGTTCGAAACAGTTTCTCTGCGAAGTGCGTGCCGGACAAACCCGTTGCCGAAACGTCTACAAAACAAAACATTCCACCGCGTGGACGGGTAAATGTCAGCGGTTGGATCGTTGATAATGCATTGCACATGATATCCCGCCGACGTCGCAATTCCGCGGCAAAATATCTCATCTCAGAATCGCCAGCCTCTTGAAGAGCGGTGGCTGCAGCGTCCTGTATAAATGTTGGTGAGCCAAACAGCATGCATTGGGCAAGATTTTGTAGGTGTTGGGCGGCAGCAAATGGAGCTATGGCCCACCCCACACGCCATCCTGTCATCGCATGAGACTTTGACAGACTGTTGATGATGATCGTCTGATCGAGGACGTCCGGGAAAGACGTGATGGAGAGGTATTCATCGTCGAAAACCGCAGAGCGATAGACTTCGTCGCTGATAATCCACAAATTGTGCTGCTTGGCAACGCGTGCCACGGTCTCAAGGTCTGATCGTGCGAAAACGTATCCACCAGGGTTGTTCGGCGAGTTAAGAAGTATAGCTCTTGTCCGGTCGGTAATTGAAGCGGCGAGCGCGGTTTCAGACAGCTTACTGGAAGGGCTTTCAAAAGAAAGTTTTATGGGTTTGGCGATCGCGCCGCCAGCGCGAATCGTCGCTTCGTAGGTCGCATACCAGGGCTCAAAATAGAGTACCTCGTCGCCCGCACCTGCAACCGCCATCAGGGTTGCGAAAAGCGCGTTTTGCGCCCCGCCAAAAACCGTCACATGCTCAGCTCGCCAGTCATGGCCGTCAAATCTGGTTTGTGCGGCGGCAATGTTGGCTCTAAGTTCCGGCGTGCCAGGCACCGGCGCGTAGTGTGTGCGGCCTTCGCGCAGGCTCGCAATAGCTTTTTCCAGGATGCGGTCAGGCGTGTCGAACGAGGTATCGCCCAGGCAAAGACTAACCACATCATCTCCCCTTTCCGCGGCGTCCGCAGCAGCATCGGCAATCGCCCAACCCGCGGATCCTTCGCTGGCAATGGCAGTCGTATGATCGGAAAATGGTGGCCGAGCACGACGTTCTTTCAAAACAGCTTCCATCAATCTACCTCCCAGAAGTACTCAATCAGTTGCCGAGGGGTTGGCAACCTGCACATAAATGCTTTTCGTCGAAAGAAACCCATCAAGCTGCTCTGGCCCCATGTCCTTACCAAAGCCGGACTCGCCCAGTCCGCCAAAGGGCATTGCCGGGTCCAGGAGACCGTGCGCGTTTATGTAGATATTTCCGGCCTTTAGGCGACGAGATAACTGAACCGTTTCGTCGATGTTCTTTGAATATACCGCGGCTGCCAGACCGAAATCGCCGGAATTTGCTCGCTCGACCGCCTCATCGAGAGTGTCGAATTGTGAAACACCGAGGACAGGACCGAAAATCTCCTCGCGGAAAATGCGCATATCATCTGAGCAATTGTCAAAAATCGTTGGCCGCAAAATACCGTCGACGCGCTGACTGGGGACACTCGCTTCGCCGGTAACAAAGGCCGCCCCTTCCGCTTGGGCGGAATGAATATGGTCGAGGACCTTGCTCCGGTGTGCCGACGAAATAAGAGGTGTAATTCTAGCGGTAGGGTCGAGGCCAGCGCCTATTGGTAAACTTTCAGCGCCAGTCCTCAGTTTGTGAATCAGTTCGGTATGTACGCTCTTATGGACATAGACGCGTGAGCCAGCGTCGCATACCTGTCCAGAGTTCAGAAATACGCCAGCCAAAATAGCACCGGCAGCTGTGTCCAAGTCCGCCTTGCTGGTAACGATGACAGGCGACTTCCCGCCGAGTTCCAGCGTGAGCCGTTTCATCGTGTCCAGCGACGTTTTGCCGACAGCTTTGCCCACGGGGGTCGAGCCGGTGAAAGATAGCTTGTCAACGCCTTTATGCGCCGCCAAGGCTTGGCCGATGATATGCCCAAACCCGTTGACGATATTGATTACGCCAGGCGGAAAACCGACAATACTCGCAAGTTGCGCAACGCGCATGGCGGAAAGTGGCGTCTGTTCGGAAGGCTTACAGACAATGGTGCATCCACATGCAAGTGCGGCCGCGAGCTTCCAGGAGAGGATCTGTAGGGGAAAATTCCACGGCACGATCGCAGCGACCACTCCCACCGCTTCCTTAACGGTGTACATGAGTGTTTCGCCGGCCAGTGCAACTGCATTTGTAGTTCTACCGTCGAGCTTGCTCGTCCAGCCGGCAAAATATTCGAGGTTGGCAATGGCACCGGCAACATCGATTGACCGGGCCTCTGATATCGCCTTGCCAACGTCGATGGCTTCAAGGTGGGAGAGAAAGTCTGCGTCGGCCGACATTGCCTCGGCAAGCCGCAATATCAATCGTTGTCGTTCAAGTGGCGCCATTTTGCCCCATGGACCGGCAAGTGCGCTTCGGGCCGAGTTCACCGCCAGATCGACATCAGAGAGGGTCCCATTCACAACGCCGGTCAGTCTTTCGCGCGTGTACGGTTCAATGACGTCGATTTGGTCGTCGGTGGTAAGCAACTCTACGCCACCGATGTAATGCCCAATTGGTCGATCCACGAAAGAAATGACATCTTGCGGAACCGCGTAATGAGCGAAGTAGCCGGCGATTCTGTTTTCCATTCAATTCATCTTCCGATTGGCGGGCATCGATCACTTTTGCGAAATCGATTGGTCTCAGAGTTCGGCGGACAACGTCGCCATATCGAGGAGATCGGCACGACGCTCACCCCAAAAATTCATGCTCGAAGGTAGCGAGCTGCTGCGTTTTGAGTTCGCCGGTGTCAATCTCGATCATTAGTCGGATCGGATTAGCCAGTCTGGTCAATTTGGGAAACACAGTTCAGCCAAACCAACGTTTGACGAACGCACAACATCCTGAAGCAAATCAACGGGTAAGGTTGATTGGATGGCTTGAGCTTGGCGCACACGGACGGACACTCGGCTCATTTGCTGACAGATGGGTGGCGCAGCCACAGATCTAAGGCTGTCTTGACGCAGGATCATGGGCATAGGGTGCCGAGCATCACGACCCGCGTAGTATTAGCGGACGGCGGCCTTAACTGTATCAGGGTATGGAAGGACATGGGAATGGATAGCCGAAGCAACACCGCGATGCCAATCTGGTGGTTCGTGATAATTGCCCTTCTCTGTTTATCGCTTGCTACCGCCCTGATCGTGCAGTTTAGGTTGCCCCCAAAGGGCCAAATGACCTACGCTAAGTACGGCTGTATCCCGTCCGACCCATCGAAGCGTGAATGGGACCAGTACATGGGACTTTCGACCTGCCGATAGGTTCGTCGCGCTTGGAGCCACGATGCGATTTGATATTCCGCCGCTTGATAAGATCGACATTCGCCTCTTGAAGGTTTTCAAGGCGGTGACCGAATGTAATGGCTTCGCGGCGGCGGAAGAGACGCTTAACCTCAGCCGATCGACAATCTCTATTCACATTTCCGATCTGGAAACGCGTTTCGGGATAAAGCTGTGTACGCGCGGTCCAAGCGGGTTTTCCCTGACTTCGGAGGGTAAAGTCGTCTACGAGGCTACGCTCCGCCTTTTTGGCGAGTTGAATAACTTTCGGTCCACCGTAGCTGGCGCGAAAGGTAAGCTTATGGGCGAACTATCGGTATGGCTCATGGATAACATGGCGACAGACCCGAGAAATCCCTTCGGGCCCGCACTTAGAAAGTTTCGCGCTCGGCCCAACGAGGTGGAGCTGACCGTGAATGTCGTTCCCTCAAACGACGTTGAAAAAGCAGTTTACGATGGTCGGTGCGACCTCGGCATCACGGGCAGCAAGACTGACCTTACCGACCTCGCCTATGAAGAACTTCATACGGAGAGCATCGCGCTCTATTGCGGTTCGGAACACCCGCTTTTCGGGCGAGACTTGGAGAATACGACAGATGAGGACCTTACCGGCGTAGATTTTATCCGACGGGGTTTCGTTACCCAGCAACAAGAGATGGTTGAAACGAACTGGAACTCGAGCGTGTCATCAATGCATACCGAAGCGACGTTGCAAATGATACTCACGGGCCTTCACGTTGGCTACTTACCTGAGCACTATGCGTGGCGGTGGGAAAATGATGGTCTGCTTCGCAGGATCAACTCAACACGGTTCCGGGTGGACTGGCCCGTTTATTTGGTGTCCAGGAAGCTGGACCGACAATCAGTCCTCATCGCAACAATGAGAACAGATTTGCTGGAGATTTCGAGGTCAATGAGTGGTGGTAGCTAAACTAGTAAAGCGTTCGCAGAAGTTGTGCAAGAAAGCGCCCGCCCGCTTCAAACTGACCCTGACTAATGAATTCATCAGGCTGATGCGCCTGTGAAATGCTGCCCGGCCCGAAAACCACAGTCGGAAGTCCTACTTCCTGGAAAAAACCGGCTTCAGTAGCGTACGACACTGCTTCCACGTTGCTTGATCCAATCAGTTTCCCAACGAGGCGTTCAGCATCGCTTAACGCACAACGTACGAGGGGTGGAATCGAATCAATTTCGCTGATCGTGACCTTTGCTTCGGATGCCGTCCTCCTCAATCGAGGCAGAACATCACCCTCAATAAGCTTATTGATACGCTCCAAAATGTAGGCGTGATCTCCTGCTAAAAGCGGGCGTGCTTCAATGTGGAGTTCGCAGTGCGAGGCTATGACATTCGGTGCGGATCCACCCTTGATCAAACCGACCGACAGGGTCGCAAAGGGTACATCAAAAGATGCTGCGTCAGGATCAGGGGACCGCGAAAACTCTTCTGCCAATTGCTCTACGAGTTGCACTATCCGTGCGGCGGCATGGATTGCATTCGATCCCAAGTGGGGCAGGCTCGAGTGAGCCGCTTTTCCATGGACTTGGATGTTCCAGTCGATAGCGCCCTTGTGCGCCCCAACAATTCGCATCTCTGTCGGCTCCCCTACGATGACGCACGACGGCGCAGGTACATGAGCTTTCAAGAAGGCGACAATGGGCTTCACACCGTCGCAGGTAACCTCCTCGTCGTAGGAGAAGGCGAGGTATAGAGGCCTCGAGAGGCGGGCAAGGTCCATCTCGTTGGCAGCCGACAGACATAAGGCGAGAAAGCTCTTCATGTCGACAGCCCCGCGGCCAAAAAGACGGCCGTCGGCCAGCCGAAGTCGGAAAGGGTCAGAGGTCCATGTCTGATTGGTCACCGGCACGACGTCCATGTGGCCTGACAGTACAACGCCACCGGGAACCGCCGGCCCGAAGGCGATCAGTAACGCCTCTTTTTGACCATCCGGCGAACGGAAGCGATCAACCCTGCCACCGAAGCCCTTGCAGAGACCGGCGATATAATCAGCAATGTCCAGATTGGACCTGTGAGAAACGGATTCGTAGCTGATCAGTTTTTCGAGTATTTCGACTGCGGTGATGTTCTTCATAAAAATCGTTTCATTTCTTAAATCGATAACGGCTCGCACTCAAGTCCGAGCCGTCGATCGACTCCCGGAGCGCGGTTCAGTCGCCGTAGAGGTCAAATGGGAAGTATTTTGCGTTGATCTCTTTATAGGTGCCGTCAGCGCGGATATGCTTGATTGCGGTATTCAGCTTGTCCCGCAGTTCGTCGCTGTTTTTCCTGAGTGCAAGCCCAACACCTTCGCCCAGGCAATCAGCATCCTTCTGGGGCGGCCCGACAAGTTCATAGCTGGTCCCGTCTGGCCCCTTCAAAAGTTGCTCCTGCGCTCCAACGCGGTCAGAAAAGACGATGTCAACCCGTCCGGCAACGAGATCGTTGAACGCCTCAAGCTGGCTTGGATAGACTTTAAGCTCGCTGTTGGCGTAGTGTTTCTCAAGATAGCACGACTGAATCGTTCCCCGTTGAACGCCAATGGTTTTGCCTTTCAGTCCATCGGGCGTAACGTCTAGATCAGAGCCCTTCTTCGAACTGAATTGCGACGGGGTCTGGTAGTACTTCTCTGTAAAGTCAACGCGCTTCTTCCGATCTTCAGTAATGGTCATCGAGGCAGCGATCACGTCGAACTTTTTCGCCAGCAGGCCAGGGACGAGCCCGTCCCAGTCCTGCTTCACGAACTCGCAAGTCACCTTCATGTCGGCACAGAGTGCTTTGGCGATGTCGACGTCAAACCCGCTCAACGAGCCGTCGGGTTCCAGCTGGTTAAAAGGCGGGTATGCTCCCTCGGTCGCGATACGAAGCGTATCTTCGGCAAACGAATGGTGCGCCGTGGCAAACGTTGTGGCAGAAAGCAGAATAACTGCGAGAAGTGTTTTCATTTTTCCCTCCGAAAGTTCGGTTGTCGTTGTCTTTGCACGTAGGTGCATAGAAACTCTACCGGCCATCGAAAGAGAGGCCATGCCGATTAATAAAACCAAGGTTTGAAGGATGCGGCACTGGCGACTTACGCTGTCGCCACCATTGGCTGAAGATGGCGGTTGAGCCTGGCTTCGAGGACTACAAAAACTCTCACAATGCAAAAGGTGAGGACCACGTAGATTGCGGCGGCGGCAAGGAAACCTTCGTAGGCGAGGTAGAACATCCCATTCAACGTCCGACCGGCTCCAAGAACGTCCACAATCGTAATTGTAGAAGCAACAACGGTAGCTTGGAGTGCAAAGATCACCTCGTTTGAATACGTCGGCAGCATGATCCTGAATGCTCTTGGAACAACAATCCGCCTTAACCGCGTTATTGTCCGCATGCCACATGCTTTCGCAGCTTCTATCTCGCCAGAAGGCACGGACCGGATGCCCGCGCACACGATCTCGGTTACATAAGCGGCGGTATTGACCGTGAAGGCGACAAACGCACAACCCCAGGCCTCCTTGAAAATCGGCCACAAGAAGCTCTGCCGTACGACTTCGAACTCGCTCGCGCCATAATATAACAGATACGTCTGCACAAGCAGCGGCGTTCCCCGGAAGAGGTAGGTGTACGACAAGATGAGGGGACTGAGGAGCGGCACCCTGTAGGCCCGGGCGACCCCGAGCGGAAGAGCCAGGAGAGCACCAACTATTGTCGTCGACAGGAATAAGAGGAGGGTATTGAGCAATCCTTTGGCAAAGAGTTCCCAGTTTGCAAAAACAAGCATGAAGTCGATTGGCGATGTGTTGGTGCTGAAGTCGGTGATTGTCTGTAACATGGTCTCACCTGGACTTCGGTTGGGGGTTATAGCGATGCGTGAGGATGTGAAAAACAACCCCAGAAATCATTGTGATAATGAGATATAGGATCATCGCCACTCCCATGAACACGAACATATGACGGGTCGTTCGTCCGGCTTGGAAACTATTGAAGACCATGTCCTGAAGACCGATCACCGAGACTAGAGCGGTGGTCTTCATGAGGATCTGCCAGTTGTTGCCGATGCCCGGCAGCGCATAGCCTAGAAGTTGCGGCCAGATGATGCGCGTGAACAGGCGCCACCGCGACAATCCGAACGCCAGTCCAGCCTCGATTTGCCCTTTTGGAATAGCAAGTGCTGCGCCACGGAAGGTTTCAATCATGTAGGCGCCAAAAATGATCGCGATCGTAATTGTGCCAGCCCCGAAGGCACTCACTTCGACGTAGTCCCAAAGGCCCGTCGTCGCGCCTAGTTGATTGAGCAGCATCTGGCCGCCGAAGTAAAACAGAAGCATCAGGACAAGATCTGGAACACCCCGGATGAGTGTCGTGTAAGCAGTGACGATATTTCGTGAAAACCGGCTTCCCGTCAGGCTGAACAGCGCTCCCAACAATCCGATGGCAAGTGATCCTGAGAGGGACAGCACCGCAACGACGATCGTGACGGCCGTCCCACTCAGGATCAGCGGGAGGTATATCTTAACGAGGTCCAACATCGTCAGGCCCTCGAGCGCGCGAGGAACTTTTGAAGATGTTCCGATCTCGGATTGAGGAGAACTTCTTCCGGCGGTCCGTGCTCCTCGAGCAGGCCGTCTCGAAGATACATGACCTCCGTGGAGACATCACGTGCGAATGCGATCTCGTGCGTAACGACAAGCATGGTCCGCCCTTCCTCGGCCAATGCGCGCATCACCTTTAGGACCTCACCCACCAGCTCCGGATCGAGAGCCGACGTAGGCTCATCGAACAATAGTACGTCGGGATTCATTGCCAGCGCGCGTGCGATGGCCGCTCTCTGTTGCTGCCCCCCGGAGAGATGCGTCGGATAATAAGAGCGACGATCAAACAAGCCAACCTTCGCGAGTGTTTCGTCTGCACGCTGAATGGCTTCTTTCCGAGGCACGCCAAGCACCGAAATCGGCGCTTCAATGACGTTCTCCAGCACGGTCAGGTGGGGCCAAAGGTTAAAGCTTTGAAAAACCATAGCGAGCTTGGAGCGAAACCGCGCAAGCTGCTTGCTGTTCGCCGCCTGCATTCCGCCATGGGGATGTGACCGCAATTCGAGACGTTCACCCTTTACGTGTATAGAACCAGACGAGGGACGCTCGAGGAGATTGGTGCATCGCAGGAAAGTGCTCTTTCCAGAACCCGATGCTCCGATGATCGAAATAACATCGTGATCTCTTGCGGTGAGCGAGATCCCTTTCAAGACCTCAAGAGCGCCAAAGCTCTTGCGGATATTGTCTATTCTCAAGGCCTCGGCTGGAGCGCCAACGATTTGAATTGCCATTGTTCCCTCGTCTTGTTTCCTCTTCAATAGTTGGAACAATCGCGAGTGAAGAGCCCGATGCTTCAAACAAAGGTTTGAGAGTGTGTCACGACGCAAGTCCGGCGTGCGCCAATCGTGCCCCCACGCAGCGAACAAGCGAACCTACGGTTATCTACGAGTGCGATACTGCACGTGCGGGTTTAGGATGCCAACAGGATCGAGCGCTGCGCGAATCGCATTCATAACACCGATCTCCTCAACAGAACGCGATCGCCATAAATGGTCGGCCTTTTCCCGCCCTATCCCGTGCTCTGCAGAGACTGATGTTGGCCAGTAGTCGGACAGAGTCTCGTACACACATGTTTCGATTATGTGATCAGCCTCAGGGACCGTATTGTCATGCCCAATCATGAAATGGACATTTCCATCTGCGAGATGTCCAAAATTATAGGGCACGGCATCTGGCAACGCCTCCCCGAGGCGCTTCTCTACCTTCTCCACATAAGTGGCGTAATCCTGTGGTCTCATGCTGACATCGAAGGACAGCACGCGCGGGTGGCTCGTTTCGATGAATTCGGAGCCATCCCGGATAGACCAAAAGGCCTCCTGGCCGGATCGCGAGTCGGCGAAGGCGCTTTCCTGGATCAGGTCGACGTCCTCGAGTGATCGCACGAGAACGTCTTGTGCGGAGATATCAGCATCGGCCCCTTCGACTTGTGCAAGTATGTAAATTGGAAACGCGTCGGATAGAGGCGGCGGCGAACCTTTCGAGATGGCTTTGCTTACTGTCTTGAAATAACGGTTCCACATAATCTCCATCGATAATAACGACTGGCCGCACCGGTACTCGAGAGTCGCCATAACCGCTAATGCATCATCGAGATTGTTCAACGCTAGGAGCACGCTAGCCGTGTCAGACGATGGCCGCGTCAACCTCAAAACTGCTTTTGTAACAACACCAAGCGTTCCTTCCGATCCTACAAACAGATGCTTCAAATCGTAACCGGTATTGTTCTTTACAAGACCGCCCGTATCCGAAAGGATGCGCCCGTCGGAAAGGACAGCTTCAACCCCCACAACATTCGCTCGCGTCATTCCGAAGCGGACCACCGAGTTGCCACCTGCATTCGTCGCAATGTTTCCGCCTATCGTGCAACTGCCCCTGGCGCCGAAATCGACCCCATATCGTAACCCGTGTTCAGACACGTAACGATGGATCTCCTCCAGCTTGACGCCAGCGTCGACGAGCAACAGCTTACGTACTGGATCAAGTGAGTGGATCTTGCTCAGTCGTTCGGTCGACAGGCCGATCACCGACCCAAACAAATCCGTCCCCCCCACAAGCCCGGTCATCCCTCCAAGGGTCACGACGGGCACTGCCTGTGCATTCATGATTGCAAGACAGCGAGACACCTCCTCGGTCGACCCCGGCCGAACCACAAGTCGCGGTCCGTCCGGGCTGGAAAAGACATGGTTGGGACCGACAATTCCTTCCAGAAGGTCTTTGATACCGTCTGTTGTCATGGACGACCCTGCCCCGAAAACATGCCCGCTTCGCTGTCGATGTGTAGAACGGTGGGTTTGTCCCGAGCGAATGCTGCGCGCAGCTCGTCACCCAGTTGCTCAAGATCATCGATCTGGACTGCGTGGCAACCGAAGCCACGGGCAATCATCAAAAAGTCCGGGGTGTAGAGATCGACGCCAACTGTAGGAATGCCGGACGCGATCATCGCGTCTCGGATTTCGCCATACGCTCGATTATTCCAAACAATAATCGGAAGGGCGAGATTATTTTCGACCGCAGTTGTCAGTTCCTCAATCGAATATAGGAAGCTTCCATCCCCAACAATAGCCAGTACTTCACGATCTGGCTTGCCGATCTTGGCACCGACGGCCGCCGGCATGGCGCTTCCCAAAGTGCCGTACCCATTAGGAAAGAGCCAGGTGCCCGGTGTGGCCGTTGGATAATAGTGATTACCGGTATAGGCGAGTTGAGTGGAATCGGCGCAGATGATCGCATCCGGCTGCAGTGTCTTAGCGAGAACATCGAGGACGAGCTTGTGTTTGGGCGACTCGGCTGACCAGCCGGCATCCTTGGCATTTTCGGAGTTGATTGCCGCCACTCGTGCCTCCACCGAACCATCGTTTGGAGTTGTCCCGTCCTGGCATTTATCGAGCAGTGCATCCAATGCGGTGCCTGCGTCCGAAAAAATCGCTATTGTGGGACGATAATTCATCGTGAGTTGCTTGGGATCGATATCGATACGGATCAGCTTGCCGTTGATTTTGTAACTCCGGCCGGTATAGAGCAAATCAGTCTCGCCGAGCTCGGTACCGACTGCAAGCACGACGTCCGCTTCGGCAATCTCCTTGGCCGTTGCCTCGAACGGCAGGCCGGAACCCAGCGAGAGTGGATCGTCTTCCTGCAATATTCCCTTACCGGTATTGGTCGTTACAACCGGGATGCCGAGCCGCCGCGCCAACAGGCGGACTTTCCCAGCCGCAAACCGTGCTCCGCCGCCAGCTATAATCAGCGGGCGCTTGGCGTCCAGCAACATTTTCGCTGCCACCGCTATTGCAGCAGGTTGAGGGCCGGGACGATAGACAGTGGGCTTAGCTCCTGATGGCACAGAAGCAGCCGACGCCAATAGGTCCCGCGGGATCTCGATTAGCGAAGGACGTGGCCTCCCTACTTCGATCAGGGACATTGCTCTGTGAAAAATCTCTTCGACATTCGAGGCGTCGAGAAGGGTATGCGAGAATGCGGAAATCTGCTCCTGCACTGCAGACTGCGACTTCGTTTCGTGCAATGCACCGCGACCGACACCGATTTCCGCGATGAGGTTATTTGAGGCGATGACAAGCATTGGAATTGAATCCGAGTAGGCTTCGGCGATGCCAGTCGATGCATTCAAAACGCCTGGGCCCGTGATGAGCATGCATGCGGCCGGGCGGCCGGTTGCAAACGCATAACCATAGGCCATGAAGGCGGCACCCTGCTCATGCCTTGGCGTGATGTGGCGGATGTTGCGGTCGGGCAAGGATTTGTAAAAGTCGACCGTATGTACACCGGGAATTGAAAAAATGGTGTCGACTTCATAGGTCTCCATCAAGCGCAAGATGGCGTCCGCTACAGTGGTTTTCTGCGTGTGTGTTTCCGTGCTCATCAGAGTTCACCGCCTTTCGTTACCGCCAGCACGGCGCGAGCGATCTTGCGAGCCGCCTCAGTGATGTCACGGGTCCCAATATGTTCTTCAGGCGTATGCGCCCATTTTTCGTCACCCGGGCCGAGGCCGATGGTGGGAATACCTGCTTCGTTCATGAAGGTACCGTTGACGCCAAAACGCCAGGCGGAGATGACCGGCTTTGTACCATCGACATCCTCTGCAGCGACGATCGCGGCGCGGGCAACTGGACTATCCTCAGATGTATACATGAGCGGATAGTGGTTGATCAGCTCGACGGTCCATTCCGTTCCTTCGCCATCGGGATTGGTTGACCGAAGGATCTCCGCGATTTCGGCCTCGCAACTATTCGAATTTTCTCCGCGGACATATCTGCGATCGACCCGCATCGTTACGAGATCGGGAACGACGGCCGTTCCATTGTCGGGCGAGGAGTGCATGCCGGTAACTGTGACCGTTGCAGGTCCTAAGAGTTTGTCTTGTTTGAGGCCTTCGGCATAGCGCTGGAGCTGATCGATGAAAGACGTGGAGAGGTAGATGGCATTGACGCCGTTTGACGGTTCGGAAGCATGAGAAGTCCGGCCGATGAGCTTAACTTCGAATTCCAATTTGCCGCGGTGGCCGAGGTAAACATTGCCCTTTGTCGACTCGACGGAAATTCCAAAGTCTGCTCGCAATCCGCCCTGAATGACGGATTTTACGCCATTTGGAGAATCCGTCTCCTCTTCGATGTCCGCGACGACGATAACATCCCCGCCGGGCCTCAGCCCTGCGCGCTTTAGCGCACCGACGGCATGGACTGCCGCGATAACATTGCATTTCATATCGCAAGAGCCACGGCCGAAGATCGCAGTACCCTCTTCGCCCCAGCGCGACGCGTCGACGAGTTCGCCGGAAAAAGCGTTCTGCATCGCACCAACTGGCACGTGATCGATGTGGCCGTTCACCATGACAGACGGGCCGCTGTTGTCGCCAAATACGATCCCGATCACATTGCCATTCTGGTCGATTTCGACCTTGTCGAATTGCTGGGCTCTCATCTGCTCAGCGACAAAACTGGCAACCATTGCTTCCTGGCCTGTCAGACTTTCAATCTGCACGACCTTCTGGCACGATTGAATGAGGATATCGTTGTCGATCGCCTGATCTATGGCCGCGCCGACGGTGTTCTTCTTTAACAATTTCCTATCTCCCATATTTGTCGACTGTCGACAATAAAATTACAACGTCCCGCTCTCTACTTTTAGGACTTAACGCTTGTTCCGAAAGTCAATTGCGCCAAACTATGGTTTGAGGGCCGCTAATGTTGGCGACCCCCGACCCAGTTTCACGATTTGGAGAATGTCTCCAGCGACGTCATGATATGCCGTGTTAGTGCTTCGCTCGCCCGTGCCGGATCGCCTGTCTCAATCGCCTCTACAAGCGGTTCATGCTCTCGCGCGACGTCGACAAGATTTCCATAGGAGGCGTTGTCGATGGTCAACGCCAGCCGCATGTGATCGAAAAGCAAACCTGCAATTTTCTGAATGTAAGGGTTATCAGCCATCCTCCAGAGCGCCTCATGGAAGACCAGTTCCGCTTCGACGAGACCGGGAAGATCCTCTGCCTCAGCTCGATCGGACATGGCAGTTATGAGACGCCGCAACTCTGCGATATCTTCTTTCGAGTGCCTCTTGGCGACGGCTTGTATTGCCAATGACTCGATGGAGTTCCGCACCGCATATAGTTCACGGATTTTGTCTGCGCTCATTTGAATGACAGAGGGACCGAAGTGTGTCCTGTTCTCTAGGAGGCCTGCTTCCATCAGGCGGTTCACGGCTTCACGCACCGGAGCCCGACTGATCCCGAGCGAGCGGGCAATGGTCGCCTCAACAAGGCGTTCACCCTGTGGGAGTTGGCCCGACAGGATGCGAGCGCGCAGGTCGAAATACACCTGGTTCGCAACTGAATGCCGTTGGATTACCAAAGCAACTGGCTCCTCTTTTTTTATCGTCCCCATAATTCGCTGCTCCTCGGCGCCGGATGAGTTGTTTTGCATGCTCACCCGGCTTTATGTCAATCTGCACCAAAATTCGATCGATAAGCTCCTAATCGGTCAAAAGTTTCGATCAATTCGGGCGCAAAAGATTGCTATAGGCCTGCTTGGGATTAGGCCGACTTGCGAGTCGGCACTCGACCTTGCCCAACAATGCCGGCAGCCTTGTCCAAAGCTGAGACGACTTCATCGGCTTGCTCGTTGGTAAGAACCAGCGGAGGAAATAGTTTCAACCCGGGAGGATCGATTTCAGACACGCTATGGCACAGGACACCCGCCGCGAAAATCTCGCGATAAAGAGCCCGGCCGGCATCACGGCTGGTTAGCCCGATCGAGATCGCCAAACCGAAAGAAGAAACTTCGGTCAGGATGTCTGGATGACGTTGGCAAACTTCACCCAGTTTCTGCGTAAGATAGGCGCTGACCGACTTAACGTTCTCAAGCAACTCAGTGCTAGATGCGACTTCGAGCACCTCCGCAGCCACGACGCAGCTGATTTCGTTGCCGCCGAGGCTGGAAATATAAGCGAAGCGGTGTTGGTTCATGCACTGCTCGTAGATGTCTTCTCGCATTAGCACAGCGCTGGCCGGGTAAAGGCCACCCGAGAGGCCTTTACCGGTAATCAACATCGCTGGCTCGATGTCGTATTGCTCGGTTGCCCATAGTGTACCGGTACGTCCGAGACCTGCCCGTGTCTCGTCGATGATGAACAGGATCCCGCGCTCTTGGCACAAGCGCGAAGCCGCCTCGAGGAAGCCCTTGGGTGCTGGCGCAAACGTCTCATAGTCCATCGGCTCAATGATAAAGGCGGCGATGTCCTTCGTCAGAAGGCGATCCAGCTCTTCCGTGTCACCGAAGTTTTCCAAGAAGTTGGCATGTGTGGGTAGGTTATAGTGATCGATGATACCCTCTTCGGGCGAGCCTGTGACAATGGCAGCAAAGCCCGTGTGACCATGGTAACCATGCCGGTAGGCCAGCATGCGTTGACGCTTGGTCACTCGGAAGGCAAACATGGTCGCCAGATCGACGGAGAGCGTCGAGCAGAGTGTGACGACGCTTCGGTTGAGAGAGGGCTTGGGGGCCAATTCTGCAAGCCGATCCTGAAGCTTGAGATACTCAGCGTTGGGAACGGACCACAATCCCGTATCGCGTCCATCATCAAGCGCCTTCTGAAGCGCCTGAAGAACCTTCGGATGGCGGTGGCCTAAAGCATGGACGCCGCCGCCCGCTCCGCAATCGATCAGCCGGCGCTGCCCTTCGACATCCCACATGTACACACCTTCCCGGCGGCCGATGACAAACTCTGCACCCTTGGCAAGCTGGCGCTCGGCGTTGGAACGCCAGGAACGCTCGATAAATGCACCAAAGATCTCGGCGCTTGTGTTGAGAGATTCTTCCTTCACTTGGGTCATGCTCTTTCCGCCCTATTATTTGTTTTCAATGAGTGTGTAGTGCCAGACTTTCGCAACGATCTTCCAACCGTCTGGCGTCTTCACGAGCGTCAGTTCGTCAGTAAACTGCTTGGGCAGGAAAACTTCGCGCACCCGAAGGTGTGCCGTTGTTGGCGTGGGCACCTCGAGTAGAATGATTTCGTCCTGCCGCGGGTCGTTTCGCGAAGCTGGAGATGCGCGGCCGCGCACGATGGCGAGATAGTCATCAACGTTTATGATGACGGGTGCAGCGTCTGCGAAGCAGTAAAGCGTAGCCGCGGAATGGAAAATCGTTGCGAACAGATCGGCGTCGCCATGGTAAAGCGCGTCGAAATATTTGTTCGCGATGTCACGAATTGCATTTTCGTCGGACATGGAGCCCCCTTTGGATCCTAGTTTCTGAAGGACGGAGTGCCACCCAGTTCTAATTGCGGTCGGAGTGAGCGACGGCCGCAAGGCAGGTGAGTTCGAACATGAGGTTGGCTGCGTTGATGCAGGTGATCCCGGTGGGATCAAGCGATGGCACCACCTCGCAGATATCACCTCCAATGAGGTTCATGCCGTTGAGGCCCCGCAGGATCATTTGTGCGTCGCGCATCACGATACCGCCTGGCTCGGGAACGCCCGTTCCAGGAGCGTCTTTCGGGTCGAGCCCATCGATGTCGATTGAGAAATAGGTCGGGCTGGTTCCGATAACCCTTTTAATTTCGTCGATGACTTTTGCGCGACCCAGGTCCTCAAACTCGTCCATCGTCACCATACGTATCCCGACCTTCGAGCCATACACAATGTCATCGTCGCCATAGCGCGTGCCACGCAGACCAATCTGGATAATCCGTTTTGGATCGAGCAAGCCTTCCTCGACTGCACGGCGAACGAAAGTCGCGTGGTTGTACCTGGTGCCCATGAATTCGTCGAAGGTGTCAGAGTGAGAGTCGATCTGCACCAGGCCAACCGGCCCATCCTTTGCTATGGCGCGAAGGATGGGCAGTGGGATCGTGTGGTCGCCGCCAATGGAGATTGGAATGGCGCCAGCCGCGTGCACTTTTGTGTAGAACTCTTGGATGAGATCGACACTTTTTTCAACACTCAGCGGATGGGTCGGTGCATCGCCGACATCAGCGATGTTTGCAAGCCGGTAGGGCGCAACGCCTGTTGTCGGATTGACCTGCCGGATAAGTCTGGATGCTTCGCGCACCCCAGCAGGACCTTGGCGCGCACCGGACCGATAAGTCGCGCCAAGATCCAGCGGCACACCGACGAGAGCGATGTCCACTGAGGAGCTCAGGTCGGCGCGCGCTGCACGCATGAAGGTTGCGATTTCCGCGTATCTTGGAGTGACGGACGAATCGACGGGCTGAAAATTTTGGTCAGTCATGTTTACCTCTTTATGAGCAGACGACGTTGTTGAAAAATGGGAACGCGGCAGACGAAAGCGTTAATGCCGCAATAGATGAAGCATCCTCTTGCGATATTGTGTGAATTCGTCACTCGCCACGACATCTGCACTGCGCGGCCGCGGCAGTTCGATCTTGAAATCCTCAATGATGCGACCTGGACGCGCGCTCATGACCAAGACGCGATCAGCAAGAAAGATTGCTTCCTCGATGTCGTGAGTTACAAAAATAACTGTGCTTTTTTTGCGAGCCCAAATCTCCAGCAGCAGTTCCTGCATGCGGGAGCGCGTTTGGGCGTCGAGCGCCGCGAATGGCTCATCCATAAGCAGAACATGGGGCTCCATGGCCAGGGCACGGGCGATCGCCACACGTTGACGCATGCCACCGGACAGGACTTTCGGATATTGCTGGGCATAGTCCGTCAGACCGACAATCTCGATTAGTTCATCGGCGATCTTGCTGACTTTCGATGCGGGCCAACTATTTAACCGCGGACCGAACTCCACGTTTCCACGCACTGTAAGCCACGGATAGAGAGAGTAGTTCTGAAAGACCATACCCCGATCTGGGCCTGGATGAGCCACAGACTTTCCTTCGACAATGACCTGTCCTGTCGTTGCCTCAACAAGGCCTCCAACGACGTTCAGGAGGGTCGATTTCCCACAGCCTGAGGGACCAAGGAGGCAGATAAATTCACCTTGCTCGATTGTGAGATTGGTATTGGCCAAGGCAATCTGCGCTGCCTCACGGTGCCTGCCAAATTCGACGCTTACATTGTCAACCAAAACTTGAGACATGACACACCTTTAATAAAGATAGGGGAAGAGCTTGCGGTGCGCGAAGCGAAAAACCAAATCGGTGAGGATTCCAAGAATACCTACCGCTACAATGCCCGCGATGACCTGATCTGTGAGAAGGAACCGCTGTGACTGCAGAATGGCTATCCCCATGCCCGAGTCAGCCCCGACCAGTTCGGCGACGATGACGTATGTCCAAGCGATCCCTGCTGTGATCCTCAGCGAATCCATGATGCTAGGAACGCATGCGGGCAATAAGACCTTGAAGAATACTTGCCGCGAATTGGCTCCAAGTGAATAAGCGCTGTTCATCAGATCGCTCGACACGCCTTCCGCTATCGTCACTATGAAAAGTGCTAACGGGAAAAACGTTCCGATGAAGATGACGGCGATCTTTTGCGACTCATTTATCCCAAGCCAGATGATCATCAGCGGTACGAATGCCGTCGCTGGCAGGTAGCGCGCCGTACTTAACAGGGGTTCGATCAGCGAACGGAAGAAGGGAAAGTTGCCGATCAGGATACCGAGGGGGATGGCCACCGCCGCTGCGATCAGAAATCCACCAAAAACACGATAAGCGCTTGACCATACGTCGGCCAGATAGCCTTCGAAAACAACCATCTCGAATAGCCGCTGTGCGACAGCAATTGGGCTTGGGAGGAAGAACGGCTGTATGAGGCCTGCCTCCGTTACAATGAGCCATGTAGCAAAAAATAGAAAAATGCCGAAAGCTGAGATGGTTGTGCGTTCGCGCGAAGAGAGTGATGCGCGCGGGCGCAGGTACGTTTGGATTCGACGAGAAACCGGATTGCTGGGGCGTCTCTCTGAGACGCCCTTGATGTTTTCCGATGCCAAAATAGTTGCGGTTACAGATTGGCGCACGTAGCCCTCCCAAGGTTAGTTTGCAAGTTCGGCTGCCAGCCCCACGACCTTCTCGACGTCCGGGGTGCCGCGCAAAACGCCGATCCGATGGTAGAATTCACCCGCGTTCGTAACGAGCTTGTTAGCGGGGCTATCAGCTCCCGCAAAGAAGTCAGCATTGTCTTTTGCGGTGAAAAACCGTACGTCACTTAGGTTTCCCTCCAGCGTTTCTTTGGACATTTTCAGGTTCCGGGCAATGATCTCATTGGCAGCTTCGGGATCTTCCTTCATAAAGTCGACGCCTTCGAAGTAGGCTTTCACGAACGCCTTGAAATCGCTGGTGTGTTCCTTGGGGAATTCGGTTCTAGTTGCGAGAGCATCGACGATTAGGCCCGGCATCGACTTTGTATCGATAAGGACTTTTCCAGAATCGCTCGCCGCCGCCTTGCCAAGCCAGGGCTGCCACGTAACGGCCGCATCGATGCTACCCGCCACGAACGCGGCGCCGGCGTCGCCAGATTTCATATCGATCGCCTTGATGTCGTCGATTGTCAGCCCGGCTTTGTCGAGCGCCTGAGAAAGAAGAAACTGCGAGACGGATCCCTTTTGCACGCCAACTGTGCGACCTTTTAAGTCTGCGACTGTCGCAATGTCCTTCTTTGCGACAATCCCGTCGCCACCGGAAGACTCATCGAGCGTCAGCAGAAGTGACAGGTCGGCGCCATTGCCGGCGAATAGACTAAAGTTGTCAACTGTGGATGCGACCACGTCGATTTGGCCGCCCTGCATTGCTGCCAGAGCGTCCGATGACGCTTCGATAATTTTCAGATCGACGTCTAGGCCGGCTTTTTCGAAGAAGCCTTTTTCCTTCGCAATGTAGAGGGCGCCGTACCCGATCCATGTGGAATGCGCAATTGTGAGTTTTTGCGCGGCATAAGCATAGCTTCCGGTAACGGGCGACAAAGTGATGGCGACAGCGCTCGCGATTGCGAGCCGCGTGATGGCGTTCATTTCTATTCCCCTTCGTTTTTGAGTCGACTGTCCTCTGTCGACAATCTTTTCGTCTCATATTATAAACCCGCGGTCAACACCAATTGTTGAGTCGGCTTCCAGCCTGATGCCAGATTGATCTGCTTTTGGCGTTGCAGCCAACATACTGACGAGTTTGTGAGTGCTCGGTGTCGATTACTCTGACCCGGAAGCTTGGTCGTCCAAACGAGCGAATTTTGTTAATAGATAGAGGATCCCATGAAAGTTCTGGTTACCGTCAAGCGGGTCGTCGACTACAACGTAAAGATCCGCGTGAAGGCGGATGGCACGGGTGTCGAGCTTGCCAATGTGAAGATGTCGATGAACCCGTTCGACGAGATTTCGGTCGAGGAGGCGTTGCGGCTGAAGGAAGCCGGCAAGGTCGAGGAAGTTGTCGTCGTCTCCGTCGGTCCGGCCAAGGCCGAGGAAACGCTGCGCACGGCGCTGGCGATGGGCGCCGACCGGGCGATCCTGGTCGAGACCGACGATGCGGTCGAGCCGCTG
>Ga0247813_10000261_pt1 | contig 58925 bp, 59 predicted proteins | sample UWRJL169409C1_FD_180719 | JGI IMG/M metagenome (GOLD analysis project Ga0247813, IMG submission 180719) | Plant litter microbial communities from Arlington Agricultural Research Station in Wisconsin, United States - UWRJ-L169-409C-1 | ecosystem: Environmental > Terrestrial > Plant litter >... | reverse complement strand
GAAAGAAAATATACTTAACAGCAGGATTAACAAAAAAGGGAAAATTCTTTTCATTTGGCTTGTAGTGAATGGTGAATAGTGAATGGTCAGACCTTCGGTCCGTTGTGCTACGAATGAAATATATAAGATCGTCAGTCTGAATATTTATCTGAATATAAATATAATCTTAATAAATTTACCTCAAAAGAAAGGCCCTGTAAATTACAGGGCCTTCATTATCCATTATCAATTATTCATTATCAATTGATCAGTTCATTTTCTTCTTCAAATTCTCATCGATCGCATCCAAAAACTCTTCGGTATACAAATAATGTTCACCGTGGTTTACTTTATTACCGTGGATACAAACCGCCAGATCTTTGGTCATCTTGCCGCTTTCTACTGTTTCGATACAAACAGCTTCCAGGTCGTTACAGAATTTGATCAACGCTTCGTTGTTATCCAGTTTTCCACGGAAAGCCAACCCTCTTGTCCATGCAAAGATCGATGCGATAGGGTTGGTGCTCGTTGGTTTGCCAGCCTGGTGATCGCGGTAGTGGCGTGTTACCGTACCGTGTGCAGCTTCTGCTTCCATGGTAGATCCGTCCGGAGTTACCAATACAGAAGTCATCAGGCCCAGAGAACCGAATCCTTGCGCAACTGTATCGCTCTGTACGTCACCATCATAGTTCTTACAAGCCCAAACGAAATTGCCATTCCATTTCAATGCACTCGCCACCATATCATCGATCAGGCGATGTTCGTATACGATGCCCGCTGCTTCGAAATCGGCTTTGAACTCATTCTGATAAACTTCTTCAAAAATATCTTTGAAACGGCCATCGTATTTTTTAAGGATGGTATTTTTTGTAGAAAGGTACAAAGGCCATTTTTTGCTCAAAGCCATATTGAAACAACTTCTTGCAAAACCGTAGATACTTTCATCAGTATTGTACATGGTCATCGCCACACCATCACCCTTGTAATTATACACTTCAAATACCTGTGCTTCACCACCATCTTCCGGAGTGAAGGTCATGGTCAGCTTTCCTTTTCCTTTTATAACGGTATCGGTTGCACGATATTGGTCGCCGAATGCGTGACGGCCAACAATGATCGGGGCTGTCCAGTTGGTTACCAGCCTCGGTACATTCTGCATCACGATCGGCTCACGGAAAACCGTTCCATCAAGGATGTTGCGGATGGTACCGTTAGGAGACTTCCACATTTGTTTCAGGTTGAATTCTTTTACACGTGCTTCATCAGGAGTGATGGTAGCACATTTGATACCTACGCCGCAAGCTTTGATAGCATTGGCCGCATCGATGGTTACCTGGTCATTTGTTTCATCGCGGTATTCCATTCCAAGATCAAAATATTGGATCGGAACTTCTACATATGGAAGGATCAGTTTGTCTTTGATGAATTTCCAGATGATCCTTGTCATCTCATCTCCATCCAGCTCTACCACCGGATTTGCTACTTGAATTTTACTCATATTGCTTTATTGATTTTGTACTAGTTTTTGAATTTGAAATCTCTGGCTTTTATTTTAACGACTTTACCATTTTCTCCAATGGCAAGTACGTCGTTGTCTTTTCGTTTTTCTTCTACCATTTTCTTAAAAGACAGATCCAGTGCTTCCTTGAGCATTTTTGAAAAATTTGTATTCTTATTATCAGGCTTTTTCATGAGCAATTTCATTTATAGTGTTCCATTGATCTTCCAGGTGAATGATGTTTATTTCTTTATCATATTTTTCGGCGATGTAAATAGTTTCCCCCGAATTATTTAAAACAATCCACTTGTCACAGATAGGTATAAAAATATTTATAAGATTTTTTATCCCGCTTTTATACCTTCTTTGAATGACATCTGTAAGAATATGATGCCCGCCTTTTTCAACACGTAACTGGACTCTGTCTATTGCCAAATCTACAGAATTTAACCAAAAGAATAACAACGTTACCTCATAACCTACACTTTGCGCTTCCCGAATTAACTGTTGGTAAGAGCGTGTTGATAGTGTAGTTTCAATCGCAAAGTCTTCTTTTAAAGCAAGCTTCATCAATTCTTTTAAGCATGATCCTGCCCGCCTGAATGGCTACTTTTTCAGGTTGAAAAGGAGAAAGTCCACGGGCGATTTCATCCGCATTTACAAATTCCTTACAGTCCAACTTATTTGGCAATACATTATATGACGCGGTCGTTTTTCCCGCACCATTACAACCCGCTATGATATATAAATTTGGCAAGTTTTAATTTTTACAAACTTGAACTTTTCTTCAACATAATATCACTCGTCACCACTCCCATATTGGTGATGATCTCATCGCCGAATTCACTTGTCTTCAGTAACGTGGCGCCGGTCATCAGGTTGTAGAAGTCGATGGTAACTGTCTTGCGCATGATGGTAGCCTGCAATGCAGTGGTAATGAGGTCTGCAGCTTCCTTCCAGCCAATGTATTCCAGTAGCATGCAACCGCTCAATATTACTGAAGAAGGGTTCATGCTGTTGGTTCCGGCAAACTTTGGCGCAGTGCCATGCGTTGCTTCAAATACCGCATAACCGGTTTTGTAATTAATGTTGGCGCCCGGCGCAATGCCTATTCCGCCTACTTCCGCGGCCAATGCATCGGAAATATAATCACCATTCAGGTTAAGTGTGGCCACCACGGAAAAATCTTTAGGTGCGATAAGGATCTGTTGTAGAAAGTTATCCGCGATGATATCTTTCACGAGTAATTTACCTTCGCTGATCGCTTTGCGTTGCACTTCATTCGCATGTGCTTCACCATGTTCTTTTTTCAATTCATCCCATTCGTCCCAGGTAAATGTTTTGTCGCCAAATTCCTGGCGGGCAACTTCATACCCCCAATTCCTGAAATAACCTTCGGTAAATTTCATGATATTCCCTTTGTGCACAAGGCTCACAGAAGGAAGATTATTTTCCAATGCATGAAGGATGGCCGCACGAACGAGGCGTTTGGTCCCTTCCTGCGAAACAGGTTTTACACCATAACTGGAATCACCAGGGAAACGGACATTTTTCACACCCATTTCTTCCAGCAAAAATTTCTCGAACTTTTGAGCTTCCGGTGAGCCGGCTTTCCATTCGATGCCTGCATAAATATCTTCTGTATTTTCCCTGAAGATCACCATGTCAACAAGTTCGGGATGCACCACCGGTGATGGTACGCCTTTGAACCATTTTACCGGGCGAACACAGGCGTACAGGTCAAGATCCTGGCGCAAGGCCACGTTCAGCGAACGTATGCCGCCTCCGGTGGGAGTAGTGAGTGGGCCTTTGATAGAAACGATGTATTCTTTTGCTGTGCGCAAAGTATCGGCAGGCAGCCATTCCCCTGTCTGGTTGAATGCTTTCTCGCCGGCCAGCATTTCTTTCCATTCAATTTTCTTTGAGCCGCCGTATGCTTTTTCCACAGCCGTATCAAAAACTTTTTCCGCCACTTTCCAGATTTCGGGGCCGATGCCGTCTCCTTCGATAAAAGGGATGGTGGGGTTGTTTGGGACAACCAGTTTGCCATCCGTACCCATGATGATCTTTTCTGCCATAATGATTTATTCTTTTGTGCTGCAAATTTAAGCTAAAGCAATGGAAAAGAGAGGATGATATGGTTAAAGAAAGGCTCCCGTCTGGGAGCCTGTTAATTTAAAGTAGTTTGAGCCTGAAGCTACAAGTAAAGGCAAATGACGGGCCTTGTCCTCCCATAGGAGTCCTGTCTAATAAATTGCAACTCATATTTCCACTGATATAACCGCCCGGGCCGCCGTACTCTGTAACGGTCATCATGATCGGATCATTCACATCGATATAATAGGACGCTGGCTGGAGAAGTATGGAATTGAGTCCACTCACAGGCACCACGCTACCGACGGAAATACCGGTAGGGTTAAAGAAAAAAGTAATATAGTTAGCAGGGTCGGCTATCGAAGCACATTGTGCAGTGTAAGTAGGGAAGCCCTGGCTAAGTTGCCTGAGGCTAAAACTATCTGTAGGATAAACCAACGACTTCGTTACACCTCTCGCTGTATGAGTGATGAATTGCTGAGTGGAGATACCACAGGCTTTTATGTCCGGAACTGTATTAATGCCGGTATTAATGGTATAATTTACCGGTGATGAACTTTGTTGTCCGGCCAGGTCTTCGGCAGTAAATAGTACGTTTTGCGGGCCATTGCAAAGCGTATGTACAAAAGAATATGTGCCGGTATTGCTGAGTAAAAAACGGAAATTCTGATTATTCAGCCGCATGTTTACAAAACCGTTCGTAACCGGAGCATTGTTACAATTACTGATACTACCTGAAACTGTAGATGAGTTGACGGTCGGAACCGATACGGTAATTGTGCCCAATGAAACTACTGCTGTAGCAGTATTGAATGTTTGTGAATAAAAAGATGTCCCGCAGGAATTGTGGGAGAACACTTCCATTTTTAAAGTACTGTTACCAGGTACCGCACCCGAAACATAACCGGCTGAATCCGTATAAGCATACGCCTGATTCTGGGGGTCATCTGTCCTGGATATTTTTACGAGCACAAAAGCCAACGGTAGGCCTGTAGTGGTTTTGAGTGTGCAATTGAATTGTGAATATTCTGCCGGAACATCACAGTTCCAGAAAGAAAAATGACTTACTTCTCCAACATAGCTGTTGCCGTTTTTCGTAGCAGAACCTTCCTGCTTCCAAAGCCCTATTGATTCATCAAAATGCCATAAAAGAATACTTGATGGCGCCGTTCCGGAAATGGTGGAAGGAAGAGGAATAGTAACCGTCGCTTTTTTGCCCGGAGCTATTTCTAATGATTCTCCCGAAGTGCCGGTCAATTCTACCGCGGTCATTCCATATGTCGTTAGTTTTTTTACTGTATTGAGACTGTCAATTCCCCGCAGGTCGCCGGGCATGATCATCTGTAAATCATTGGCTGTTGGGTTTATCCAGCGTGCCACAACTTTTACATTTCCTGAGTACGCTGCGCCTGAAGCCGTAACGATTGCCGCAGCAGGAAACACAATTTTAATTCCATCAGCACTGCTGATACTACCACCTGTGGCGGCGGAAAAATTACTGACAGGTGTTTTCTCTAATAATTTTATCCTGAAAAAAGCAGATTTACCTTGTTCAGCTATATATGTCTTGATGCCATTGAAATAACCCGTCTTGCGGGCTGTTATCACAGCAGCATTTTTTATCACTTCGATATCTTTTGTCTCGAAATAACCATATTTATCTGTTGTAAGAGTTGCATTACCTATCGCAACCGAAACTCCTTGCAGTGCTACACTTGATTCATTGGTCACAAAACCAGAGATGGATTTTGCTGTAACTTTTGTACTAAGGTCAAGGTTGGTGTGCGGATTAACGCCTGGTGACGGGGTGGTGACAATACCATCACCAATTTCTTTCTGACACGAAAGAAAAGTTGCACCAGCAAAAAAAAACGCCAGCGGTTTTAAAAACAAATTCCGGAAGAATTTTTTTTTCATAGCAGTCTTCTGAGAGTTTTAATGAGTAGCCACAGTATGTATGTGTAAATGAAAAGGCGGACATCCAGGAAAATCCAGATTAACCGCATATCTGTGTTCTAAACGAGTACCGCGACACACATATTGCGTTGGGAATTAAAAATTTATACTGCAATTCAACCATCCCGCATCAATATCCGCTTTGTATCTTTTGTAAAAAGCGATCGCTGGTTCGTTCCATTCCAGCACCTGCCATACCATGCCGCTGAATTGATTTTCGCGGCCATGATCGATGAGTTTATCCATCAGCAATTTGCCGATGCCTTTGCCCCGCATACATTCGGTTACCAACAGATCTTCAAGATAAAGCCGTTGTCCTTTCCAGGTGCTGTAGCGGGTATAATACAATGCGAATCCGATCACTTCGAGGTTATTGTCTTCAGACAATGAAGCTGTTTCGGCTACATAAGCAGCCCATACAGGGTTTGGACCAAAACCACTTTCCACAAAATGGTCATAGTCTACCGTTACCTGCTCCGGAGCTTTTTCGTACAATGCCAGCTCGTGAATGAGCTGCATCATTTTTTTACAGTCTGATTTTATCGCCGGGCGAACATTAACTGTCATCGTTTAGAGATTAGTGATTAGAGTTTAGAAGTATATGCAATTTACGCTCTAAACCTAAACCCTAATCTCTAAACCCTAAACTAATTATGGGAAAGCATCACCTGTTTGGTGCCATAGCCATTGTAGTAATAACTGGCCACCACGGTATCACACACTACCTTGTGATTGGCTAATGCACGTAGTGAGTCGCAGTTGGTGCCCGGGAGGTCGCAGTTTACAGGTGTAGTTACTGTACCGGTGCCGCTTGGGTTTGGATAAGTATGCTTGCAATTGTTGATAGCGAGGGTAGGCTGGTATTCCCAGCTGATCACATCGCGGTAAACAAGCCCGATAGTATCGGCATATATTTCGTAGCCTTTATCGTAAGTGGCAAAAGCAAAAGCAGAAAATTCTTTGTTGTCGGTAGAGTCATATTGTACCACCGTTACAGTTTTAGGAAGGTTGAAAGTTCCTACCTGCATTGGCTGCCCGGCATCTTTGTAAAAGAAATTCCAGGTCTGGTAAAATGAGTTCTGATGAAACACCGGCTGGCTCAGGTAACTGTTGCCCAGCCAGCTTTTGCCTTCTTCCACCGGGCTTACCATCTTGATATAACGGAGATTGTTTTCTACATATTCAAGGCTATTGTCGGTTGGGGTAAAGAAGAATGTATTGATCGGCTGCCAGGTGTTATTCGCCTGGTTCAAATGGTACCGGAATACCTTGAAAGTTTTGCGGTTGGAATTATCCACGATCTCTTCCACGATGGAATCCTTTACAATGTGCGAACTCCTGATGAAAGAAGTACCAAACGAACGGGTTACGGTAGAATCCAGCGCATAAATAATATACTTGCCTACTTTGAAATTGTTGTATTGGCTGTAAGAAGTGAAGACGGTATCGTCATTTGTTTTTTTGCAGCTGACAAAAACAGTGGCAAGGGTTGCGATCAGCGCCAGAAAGAGTACGTGGTTTTTTCTCATGAGAAGGAAGGTCAATAGTGAATAGTGAATGGTCAAATCATTGAACGTTGTTCCGATGATCGAACTACTTTATATTGGTAAAAAATAATTTATTAAAATCTTCTGATCAAAAGTCGGTAAAAAAAGTTATAAACTCCGAAGGTTTGACTATTCACTATTGACTATTCACTTAATGGGCTTCGCAGAATAATCCCCCCGCCAATCACATCATTCCCTTCGTAAAAAACAGCACTCTGCCCCGGTGCAACTCCTTTCACATCATCGTAAAAACGTACGGTGATGCCATTTTCGTATGTGTACAGGTTACTTAATGCACCTTTATCCTTGTAGCGTATCTTGGTAACGGCTTCCATTCCATCGGTTATGCCGTCATATTTCATCCAATTGATACCCGTTACATTCATTTCGATACGGTTCAGGTCTTCTTCGTTGCCCAGCACCACCGTATTTGTTTCCGGGATGATCTCCGTTACAAATGCAGGTTTGCCCAGCGCAATATCCAATCCCTTGCGTTGACCAACAGTGTAAAACGGATAGCCTTTGTGTTTACCCAGTATTTTACCCTGTGGGTCAACAAAATTACCGCCATCCACTTTTTCTTCCAGTCCTTCCACTTTGCGTTTCAGGAAACCACGGTAATCATTATCCGGAACGAAACAGATCTCATAACTTTCATTCTTTTTCGCCAGTTCGGGGTAACCGAAATCATGCGCCATCTGGCGGATCTCCGTTTTGCGGTAAGTGCCCAGCGGCAGTAAGGTCCGTTTCAGCAGATCCTGCTGCAAACCCCAAAGCGCATAACTCTGGTCCTTGGTTTCATCCAGGCCTTTGCTGATATAGTATCTCCCATTACTGTGGTGTACCTGGGCATAATGCCCGGTGCTGATGAAATCGCATCCCAACGCGTCCGCCCTTTTGAGCAACGCCCGCCATTTGATATGTGTATTGCACATCACACAAGGGTTGGGCGTACGCCCGGCGATATATTCTTCAATAAAATTTTCTATGACAAAATCGCCGAACTCATCACGGATATCTAATATGAAGTGCGGAAAACCATGTTGTACCGCCGCCATGCGGGCATCGTTGAAGCTATCGATATTGCAGCAACCCGTTTCTTTTTTACCCGTAGTACCCACACTGCTGGCATAATCCCATGTTTTCATGGTGATACCCACTACTTCATAACCTTCCTTGTGAAGCATCAAAGCCGCTACGGTGCTGTCTATGCCACCGCTCATCGCCATCAATACTTTTCCTTTTGTGCTCATCCTGCAAAGGTAGGTCAATGGGGGAATAAGTGAATGGGTGAATATGGAAACATTGAAAAATTTCGATATTCGGAAACATATCGATAGCCCCGGACTTAAGTCTACATCAATAGCCCCGGACTTAAGTCCGGGGCTATTGATCAGTTTCTACACTTATGCGTTTTTTGTTGCAGTTATCAATTACTCCCTTCAAAATCATCAATATATGTGTCCATCGCCCCCAAAAAATGCAATAATTGACGATATTCGTCGTTTTTGAAGGTTCTATTACCCAAAAACATGCAAAAATTTACCAAAACTATCATCTCCGCGATCTTTTTGATCGCCCAGTTCGCTTATGCTTCTGCCCAGAATACACAGCCGGGGAAGTATAATCAATTGTCCAAAAGCAGTTATGCCAAACAAAAAGATTCCCTCAAGAAAGTTTTGGTTTGTCCGGTTTTGTTCAAAAAGAAAGAAACGCAAAAAAAATACAAGGAATTCTGGGAATCGCGTACCGATTTCATCACTGCCGCTATCGACGATAATGATTTCACCCGTGAGCCGGCGATATACGATTATGTATCGGGGATATTGAATGAATTGGTTGCTGCCAATGGAACGTATATCAAAAATTACCCACTGCTCTTCATCGACCGCAGCTCCAGCGTGAACGCGTATGCGATGGGGAATAATATGGTAGCGGTAAATATGGGACTGCTTTCTTTTGCCGAATACCGCGAAGAGATCGCCCTTGCACTGGCACACGAGTTGGCCCATAATATCCTCGGGCATCCGGAAAACTCCATGAAAGAAAGGGCAGAACTGCTTACTTCAGACGAATATATCAACGATGTGAAATCCGTACTGGATTCCAAATACGGCCGCTACAGCAAGTTGAAAAAGATCATGGAAGGGTATAGTTTCAGTCACAACAGGCACAACCGTTATCATGAAGAAGAAGCCGATTCTGTGGCTACCATTTTATTAAAAAATAGCAACATCGCTTTTGCCCCTGCCTTTTTTCTTCGCCTCGACAGCGCCGACCTGGTGTACAAAACACCACTCAAAAGCAGTGTAAGGTCTTACATGACCGACCTGAGCATCGGCGTGGAAGACGCGTGGATGCGCAAGGGCAGCAAAGGGCTTTCCAACAAGAATTATTCTTTTTCGCAGGGCGAGATCAGCGACTCCGCAAAAACCCACCCGGATTGTAAAATACGCTACGAAAGAATGCTTCCGTATGCTTCCGGTAAAACACTTACCCCAATGAAAGCATCGCTTCGTGCAGATGTAAATAAATCCATCATCTGGTCCTTATTTGTGAACAGTAACCTCACCGCCGCATTTTATCGATTGCTCCTCGAAAAAGACCGCGGCAACTTTGATGCCTGGCACAAAACGATGGCCGCTTACATCATGAACGGATTGTTTTACGCGGATAAAAGGCTTTCCCGTTTTAATGTCATCAACATCAAATCGAAAGAATACATTTCTGCCAGCTATTATGAATTGCAAACGATGTTTGAGCAATTCCCCCGCGAACGACTGGAAACTTCCTGCAAGGAATGTTTCAACCAGGCTTACTGGCAACAGGCTTCTGCTGATGAACGATCTTTCAAATCCCTGCTCGCTTATCTCAATTTCACAGAAGAACAAAAATCAAGCGAGATCAAAAGCATGCGTAAGGAATTTGAAGAATCATACGGACAAAGCCTTTACCGTGAATTCATTGAGCAGATAAAATAACACAACAAAAAACAACCAACACAACCAAAATAAACCAAACTAAAACCAACTCAAAGAGATGACCAGATCATTTTTCCTTACCCTTGCCGCCGTATGCATTACGATGTTTACACAGGCGCAGTCACGTGTATTCAAACAAGTGTCTGAAGAGATTTCTTCCGACATGGACGCTATCACACAGGATGGCGCCGTAGTAGGATATGTAGTGCTGACCAAATTAGAAAAGATCCAGGAAGACAGTTTCAATTACAAGCTTTCTTTGATGGATGAGAACCTGAACGATATCGGCAGCATCAGCATGAAAGATATCAATATGAACCTCATGAGTGTAGCTTTTGAGCAGGATGTGCTTTGTTTATCCTATTACAAAAGTACCATCAGCGGCGCTTCTTTCAAGAACAAACGCCAGTACAAAGAAGCAAAAGAGGATGCGGTAAATGCGATCATGAACCAGTTCTTATCGCTCGATGGTAAGATCATCAATACACATACTTTTTCTATTGTTTCAAAAGCTACTTCTGCCCGCGGCGGCTTTTATGGAAGTACCGGTAAAGTGTTTGCCTTTGCGGGGTTGAAGAATGGGGGAAGAGTAAGGAATATTCCAGGAAAAGGATTTTGTTTCTTATATGGCGACGATGAAAAAAGCGAATTGTTTTCTTACAATACCCACGGAGACCTGTTATGGAAAAAGGACCTGCCAAGGCATTATTCCTACGAGATGGTGCCCTCCAGCGAAGTGATATATCTCCTCTGCGCAAATGAAGCTTACAGGCCTATGGATCTCAACAGGTTTTCTGTGCTGGATGGTGCTAAAGCTCCAGTATATGTATTGCAGGACAAAGAGGAGAACAAATTTGAAGTGCTGAATTTTGAAATGAACGAAACCACAGGAAAGCCATATATCGCCGGTTCTATTGTTAAAAAGGGCGATAAATATTCCTATAACAGTAGTCGCGGTGTCTTCAAAGGATATTACAAAGGAGTGTATTCGCTTACATTAGATGGAATGAAAAAGGGTGACATCAAAGAGAACATCACCTATTGGTCGGGTGGTGAACTTAAACCGGAAATATCTACGCGTGGCCGTATCATTGAGAACGATGGCGTACCTAATTTCAAGACCGCCACACAGGATTCGATGGGGAATACTTACTTTGCCGGTACTTTATTGCAAAGAAAATTACGTACAGGTACCGTGATAGCGAGTGTGGTTACGTTGCCCTTGCTAGTCGTACCCGCCTGGTTGCTGGCAGGTTCAGGTACGCATAAGTTCAGGCTTACTGATGGCGTAGTGGTGAAGCAAGGGAACAAAGGCTCTTTAACAAAAGTGCAGACCCTGGAGAAGCCCGGTACAGCTTATGTGAGTGCAAAAACTCCTATGTCGGTTTTTGAGGGATTGAATGAATATTTCACAATATATGATCCTGCAACCAAATCGGATGTGATCGTTTACAGTACGGAGAAAAATTATGGCATCTATAGTATTTCAAAAAATAAGATAACCAGGACCATCCCTACAAAAGTTGCTAAAAGTACGTTGCGTGTTTTTGGTGCAAAAGAAGGGCATATTATGGTAGTGGAAAATAATACCAAAGAAAAATATACCAAAATGTCTATCGAAGCTATTTAAATTGAGCAATTTACATATCAGGCCTGCCACCCTTGGGTGGCAGGCTTTTTTTAGGGGCGTCCGGTTTTCAAAGGTGGCCGATCCTTTAATATGTTGTGCATAACAACCCGTAAGCTGCCACCTCCTAACCCGCCACTTTTTCATTAAATTTGCACCCATGCAACAATATCTCGATCTCGTTCAACATATCATTTCCACCGGCAACGACAAAAGCGACCGCACCGGCACCGGCACCCGTAGTGTTTTCGGCTACCAGATGCGTTTCAATCTGCAGGAAGGGTTCCCGTTGGTGACCACCAAAAAGACTCATCTCAAAAGCATCATCTACGAACTGTTGTGGTTTCTGCAAGGCGATACCAACATCGCTTATCTTAAAGAAAATAATGTGAAGATCTGGGACGAATGGGCAGATGAAGACGGTAACCTCGGGCCTGTTTACGGCAAGCAATGGCGCAGTTGGGAAGGCGCCGATGATACCGAAGTAGACCAGGTAAAAGACCTCATCCACCAGATAAAGACCAACCCCGACAGCCGACGCCTCATCATCAGCGCATGGAATGTGGCAGATCTGCCAAAGATGAAACTGATGCCCTGCCATTGCCTTTTCCAGTTTTATGTAAGCAATGGAAAACTCAGTTGCCAGTTGTACCAGCGTTCCGCGGATGTATTTCTGGGCGTGCCTTTCAACATCGCATCGTATGCATTACTTACGATGATGATCGCGCAGGTATGCGGACTGGAACCCGGAGATTTCATCCATTCTTTCGGCGATGTACATTTATACAAAAATCATTTTGAGCAGGCAGAGCTCCAACTGACCCGTACACCATTTCCACTGCCGCACATGAAGATAAATCCGGAAGTGAAAGATATTTTCGATTTCAAATTTGAAGATTTCGAACTGGTGAATTATCAGTCGCACCCAGGGATAAAAGCACCTGTAGCTGTATAGGAACGTGCCTGCGGCGCATTCTGGTGAATAGTGAATGGTCAATAGTGAAACCTTCGAAGTTTATTACAAATACCCGAAATATTGAGGCGGAATTATTATTTACGCCGGAACTTTACCCAATAATTGACCCCAATGAAAACCTGCTTATTATTTCTTTCCCTGATCATCTTCTGCAGCTGCGCCGAAGACCGTGAAGCCAAACCTAAAACCAATCCCGACGAGGCGCCCTTTGTAAATATCCCCAAAGAGAATACAGACAGTGCATTGGAATACATGCAGCAGGCCCAGTCAAAAGCTTTGGATAAAGAATTTAAAGAAGCCGAAAAGTTATTCGGGATGGCCATCAAACTCGATCCTTACCTTTCCGAAGTATACAGCCTCAGAGCAGATCTGTTTGTTCACCAGAAAAAATACGAAAAAGCACTGGAAGATTACAACAAGGCCGCGGAACTCAGCCCAAATAAAGCGGTTGTTTTTTATGAACGGGGTACCGTGCATTTATATCTGGGGCATGTTGATGAAGGGCTGGATGATTATTCTACCAGCATAAAACTTGATCCCGGAAAGGCGGCTGCAAAACCTTATACTCTTCGTGGCTGCTATTATCTTTCCAAAAATGATACGGACGCAGCTTTGCATGACTTTGATAAGGCGATCCTTGCTGATTCCCGGTTGGCTGAAGCTTACTACTTCCGGAGTACAGCGAAAGTGATGCTCAACGACAGGATTGGCGCTTGCATGGATCTGAATGAATCTGCCAGACTTGGGTTTAAACAGGCAAAAGAACAGTTGAAGCGATCCTGTAAATAAGACCTGATAGGCAGAATTAGCAAAACCTCCGGGTTTTTTGTTTTCAACCCCGGAGAGTTTATGATACAGACGCCCGGAGGTTAAGGAAAACCTCCGGGGTTTTTGTTTTCAACCCCGGAGAGTTCATGATACAGACGCCCGGAGGTTAAGGAAAACCTCCGGGGTCTTGCATCTAATCTGCAATTCGTTACAATCCGTGTAATAAAAAAGTTTCCCGGACGTTGTAAGAAGACCAATTACTTCTTATGCGAAAGATCTCTACACTTTTACCCCTTCTTTTATCGGCATTCCCTGTTTTTGCTCAGCCTTCGGCAAATGTTGATACCACTATCAAGCTCAGGGCGCAAACGGAAAATATCATCAAAGAAGGCACTGTCGTAAAGATCGAGAACCTAGGCCCGCTCATCAATACCGGCCTGCCGGAAATGCGGCCGACCATTTCTGCCGATGGGAACCTGTTGTTCTTCATCCGCCAGGACGACCCGATGAATACCCAATACAACACCGTTCCTAATTCGCAGGATATCTGGTATTCTACCAGGGATACCGCGGGTAAATGGGCGAAAGCCAAACATCTCAATGCAACGGTGAACGCATCGCATTACAATGCCGTGTATTGGATTTCCCCAGACTTGAATACTATTTTATTAAAAGGCGCTTTCCGCGATGGACAATACTTTGGCACCGGGCTGAGCATGATCCATAAAAGAGAGGACAACAGCTGGACCAACGCCGAAATGCTGAAGATCCGCAACTTTGGAAAGTTCAATATGACCCCACAGCTGGGTGCCTGCATGGGACACGATGGCAAAACTTTATTGTTTTACATGACCGATAAAAAAGGAAGTTTTGATAACGACCTCTATGTTTCTTTTCTCGAAGGCGATGATATCTGGACAGCGCCAAAAAGCCTGGGTAAAAAAATAAATCTTCCTGATTACAACGAAATGAGCCCGTTCCTTGCTGCTGATGGTGTAACGCTGTATTTCAGCAGCGACAGGCCCGGAGGTTTGGGCGAAAATGATATCTGGATGACCAAACGCCTCGACAACAGCTGGACCAAATGGAGCGACCCGGTGAATCTTGGCGCACCCATCAATACCGAAGGCTCCGAAGCATTTTTTACATTGGACGCCGGCGGGGAATACGCTTACCTGACTTCCAGCGATGGAGCGTATGGCGCCAGCGATATCGTACGGGTGAAATTGCTGGAAAAGGAAAAGCCTGATCCGGTGATACTCGTCAGCGGAAATGTGTACAATGCCAAAACAAAAGAACCGCTCACCGCATCATTGGTGTACCAGACATTGCCCGACGGAAATGAAGCAGGCACGGGAGTTTCAAGTCCTGTAGATGGCGCCTTCAAGATGGTATTGCCATATGATAAAAATTACAGCATCCGTGCTTCCGCCGATAAATTCTTTGCCATCTCCGAAAACCTGAACCTTGATTCTTTGATCAAAGAAGGATATAAAGAGATCCACAAAGACCTTTACCTGGTACCGATTGAGATAGGACAGGTGTTCAGGCTCAACAATGTATTCTTTGATTTTGATAAATACGATCTGCGCCCCGAATCCAATGTGGAACTCGATCGCGTTGTGGCTTTCCTCAACGAATATCCGAACGTGGAAATAGAAATGAGCGCCCATACGGATAGTAAAGGATCGGATCAATACAACTTTACACTGAGTGATAACCGTGCAAGATCGGTCATGAATTATATTCTTTCCAAAGGCATCAAAGCTACAAGGATCACATCGCAGGGGTATGGTGAAACCAGGCCGGTAGCTACCAATGAAACCGATGATGGCAGGCAGCTGAACAGGAGGGTGGAGTTTAAGATAATGAAGAATTAAGGAAGGGTGAATGAGCGAATGGTGAATAGTGAAACCATTGAAAGCTATTATAAAAGACAAGTTTATATAAACTGCATTTCAATTTGTGCGATTCGTATAATAATTTAAGTGCCGGGCTGCATAATTTTTGCAAGTGTTGATTCATTAAACCGTTCCGGCTCTTTTTTAAATAAGGAATAATAAATAAGGAATAAGAAATAAGAAAATCGGAACTTCGTAAAAAGCGGAAAGTCGTACGACGCCCAACTTTTTTATTCCTTAGTTATTATTCCTTATTTATATGACAATCTCCCTTATCGTTGCGGCATCCGAAAATAATGCTATTGGCAAAGAAGGCCAGCTCCTATGGAGCCTTCCTATCGATCTTAAGTTTTTCAAAGATACTACCTGGGGTATGGTAGTGATCATGGGGCGTAAAACATACGAGAGTGTAGATAAACCTTTGCCCGGCAGGGTCAATATCGTCATCACCAGGCAAGCCGGTTGGTCGAGGCCCGGTACTCAGGTCGCGAAAGACCTGGAGGAAGCGATAGATCAGGCCAAAGCCACCAATTGCAAAGAGATCTTCATCATCGGCGGCGGCGAGATATACCGGCAAAGTATGGAGATCGCTGATAAGATCTACATGACCCGTGTACATGCTACTCTCGACGGCGATACCTATTTTCCCGAAATTGATAAAACCAAATGGGCTATGACAGGGCATGTTGATTTTCTGAAAGATGAAAAGCATGGGTATGATTTTTCATTTCAAACCTGGCAAAGAAATAAGGAATAGAAAATAAGAAACAAAAAATAAGAAAGAGTGGCCAGGATCGAAAACGTTCTGTAATCCCACTTTCTTCTCCCTTATTTTACATTTCTTATTTCTTATTTCCAATGTATTCAACATTTCAATTAGCTAAAAAATACTTCTCTTATTATATTTCTTCTTCCAACGGAAAAGGCCATGGCGTGCATTCTCCGTTCGTTTTTGACTTCATTAAATTTGTCCTTAACGATAAAAAGAAATACAAGGCTTATGATATCATAGAAGCCCGGAGAAAAAGTCTTTTAGCAGATGGCCGGTCAATAGAAGTAGAAGATTTCGGAGCGGGTTCATCGGTCATAAAATCAAATACAAGAGTTGTCAGCAAAATGGCAGCATCTTCCTTAAAGCCTAAGAAATTTGCACAGTTGCTCTATCGCATCGCGGCATATTACAAGCCGGGGAGCATAGTAGAATTAGGTACTTCATTTGGCATCACCACTTCTTATCTTGCTTCCGGCCATCCTTCTGCAAAAATTTATACACTCGAAGGTTCATCTGCCATTGCGGGTATTGCGCAGCAAAGTTTTGATCAGTTTGGCCTGCAGCAAATACAATTGATACAGGGCGATTTTGCCCATACGTTCCCGGATTTGCTGGAGAAATTACCTGCTGTGGGACTAGGTTTTGTAGATGGCAACCATCGAAAAAAACCAACGTTGGAATATTTCTACCATTTGCTTGGTCATTCTACTGAATCAACCATACTCATTTTCGACGACATACACTGGAGCAGCGAAATGGAACAGGCCTGGGAGGAAATAAAAAAGCAGGACGCGGTGACTTTATCCATTGATCTTTTTTTCATCGGTATCGTTTTTCTGCGAAAAGATTTTAAAGTGAAACAACACTTCAGCATACGGTTTTAAATGCCTAACTTAGTCCGCATAAACCCCGGAGGTTTCCAAAACCTCCGGCGTTTAATCGATTCATGAAAAATTCCTGTAATCTACCATGATAATTGGCGTACTAAAAGAACCATCTCCCGAAACACGTGTTTCCTTATTGCCTGAACATGTCGCTATCCTCAAAAAAATGAATGCCGAAGTGATGGTGGAAACCGGTGCAGGCGCAAATGCATTCGCAGCGGATACAAAATATATCGAAGCTGGCGCAAAACCCGGGAGCAGGCAGGAGGTGCTGGAGCAGGCGGCCATTGTGCTTTCCATAAACCCTTTATCGGCAGAAGAAGCGGATAGGGTGAAAGGAAAGGTCCTGCTTGGATTTTATCAGCCTTTATTCCATCATGCCCTGGCAAAAGATTGGGCGGAAAAAAATATCACCGTATTCAGTATGGATATGTTGCCACGTACAACCCGTGCACAAAGCATGGATGTACTCAGCAGCCAGGCAAATATTGCCGGATATAAAGCGGTATTGCTGGCGGCAAACCTGTATCCCAAATATTTTCCAATGTTCATGACGGCAGCGGGTAGCATTGCGCCGGCCAAGATGTTGATATTGGGTGCTGGTGTGGCGGGTTTACAGGCCATCGCCACCGGCAAAAGGCTGGGAGCCGTGGTGGAAGTATTCGATACCCGCCCTGCAGTAAAAGAAGAAGTGATGAGCCTCGGTGCTAAGTTTGTGGAAGTAGAAGGAGCCGCTGATGCCAGCAAAGCCGGTGGTTATGCGGTGGAACAATCAGAAGAATTCATGCAGCGGCAGAAACAAAAGATCGCTGAAAGTGTTGCTAAAGCCGATATCATCATCACTACGGCACAGATCCCAGGTAGGAAAGCACCTGTACTGATAACAGATGATATGCTGGCTGCAATGAAAAACGGATCAGTGATCATTGATCTTGCTGCCGCAACGGGTGGTAATACTTCGCAGACAAAAAACGACGAAACGGTTCATCATAATGGAGTTTCCATTGTTGGTAATTCACGCCTGTCGGCCGATATGCCGAGTGATGCAAGCAAGTTGTATGGAAAGAACATCTGTAATTTTCTTCAGCTGATCATTGATAAGGAAGGAAATCTGAATCTGAATTTTGAAGATGACCTGGTAAAGGGAACCTGCATTGCAACTGGTGGAAAGATCACCAATGAAAGAGTGGCGGATCTTATAAAATAAAATCAAACCCCGCCAGCGGTCGAAGACCCTGTCGGCGGTTGGTAGAATAATAAATTCTCAAACCACCCGCCAGGGTTAAACCGCTGGCGGGGCTCAAGAAAAATTCTATTTAAACAATACTATATGAACAACATCTTAAATTTCATCTCTTCTAATCAGCAGATCATCTACATCGTCATCCTGATGATATTCGTAGGCATAGAAGTCATCGGGCGTGTACCAAGTGTGTTGCATACTCCGTTGATGAGTGGTGCCAACGCGATACACGGCGTGGTGATCATCGGCGCCATCATCGTGATGGGCAAAGCGGAAACGGATAATTATCTCGCTTTGGGATTGGGTTTCCTGGCGGTGATATTGGGCACGCTGAATGTGGTGGGCGGATTTGTGGTGACAGACAGGATGCTGGAAATGTTTAAGAAGAAAAAGGGTTGATTACACGAATTTGATATCTGCCTGCGGCAGATGATTACACTAATTACACGAATCAGGTCCACACAATTTCAAGTCGTTTGTAAAACAGTGAAGTTGCAAAAACCTTGAACCTTGAACTTTAAACCTTGAACTTTTGCTATGGAATTCAACATACTTACTCTTTGTTACCTGATCGCATCCGTCACGTTCATTCTTGGCCTTAAAATGTTGTCGAATCCTGCGAGTGCCCGCAAAGGGAACCTGGTAGCGGCTTTCGGGATGGGGTTGGCAATCTTTGGAACTATCTTTTTATACCGTGATACCGAAAGCGGTCAACGATTACATAATTACGGATGGATATTCGGCGGGTTGCTGATAGGGGCGATCGTTGGTACATTGGCTGCAAAAAAAGTAAAGATGACGGCGATGCCGGAAATGGTGAGCCTGTTCAATGGAATGGGTGGGGCGTGTGCGGCGTTGATATCACTGGTAGAATTTAATCATCTGTCAAAAGAATTTTCGTCTAATGGTAACAGTGAGTTCATTGCGGCGCACCAGCCAACCATATTAATCATTGTGCTTGGGCTGATCATCGGGTCTGTATCATTTTCAGGTAGCATGATCGCCTGGGGGAAACTGAATGGCAAAGTGAAAGATTTCAGTTTTACCGGACAAAATATTTTGAACCTTATATTACTGGCAATCGCACTTGGTGCAGGCGCATGGCTTGTTATTGACCCGCTACAGGGATATCTTTTGTACATTATTCTTGTACTTTCATTATTGTATGGCATCCTGTTCGTAATGCCTATCGGTGGCGCTGATATGCCGGTGGTGATTTCATTACTAAACTCTTTTACCGGTGTGGCCGCGGCTTTCGGCGGTTTCCTTTATGATAATAAAGTAATGCTCACCGGCGGTATACTCGTTGGCGCAGCCGGAACATTACTCACCATACTCATGTGTAAAGCGATGAACCGTTCGCTGCTGAATGTATTGGTAGGCTCCTTCGGAGGAAATAAATCGGGAGGGGGTGCAGCTGCGGGTCCACAGGGAGCATACAAAGAAATCTCCGTAAGCGACGCCGCCATGGTAATGAGTTACGCCAATAAGGTGATCATTGTTCCAGGTTATGGATTGGCAGTTGCCCAGGCGCAGCATGTGTGCCACGAACTTGAAAAGATACTGAATGAAAAAGGTGTGGAAGTGGTCTATGCCATCCATCCTGTGGCTGGCCGTATGCCCGGCCATATGAACGTATTGCTGGCCGAAGCCGATGTGGCGTATGAAAAGCTGGAGGAAATGGAACAGGCGAATGAACAATTTAAAACAACCGATGTGGTATTGATATTAGGCGCCAATGATGTGGTGAACCCCGCGGCTAAAACCGATCCTTCATCGCCGATCTATGGCATGCCGATACTGGAAGTGGAACAAGCCAAAACAGTCATCGTCAACAAACGAAGCATGAAGCCGGGGTACGCCGGTATTGAAAATGACCTGTTCTTTCAGCCAAAGACCTCGATGTTGTTTGGGGATGCGAAGAAAGTACTGCAGGAACTTTGTGCGGAGGTGAAAGCCATTTGATCAATTAAGAATTAAAAATTAAGAATGCTTTAGATTACTATGTTCTCAAAATTTCTGTTGCTTCTTATTTCTTTAAGTGTATTGTCAGCGAAGCGTGCTGCTGCGCAAAATCTTTTTGTAAACCCCTCTTTTGAAGATATCAATATATGTGTTGAGTTCAATGCATCCTGTGCGGCGGAAGGATGGTTTTATATTAAGCCAACTACCAACCCCCTTGTGAACAGGCAGGTGGTGCCTGAGCCTTATTCGGGAATCAACCTCTTGCTGGTTCCGGTGGAAAGTGTGTATGGCAAAAAGGAATTCAGTGCCGTTTATTCTCATCCTTTTGTATATACGATGTTGTGCTGCCCATTACTGAAAGGGAAGCAATACAGGCTCCAGTTTTACATCCACACATCGGGAAGAAAATTTTATGCCCTGGATTTTTGTTTTACCGATACGGAACCTGCGACGGATGGTTTTGATCTTGTGAAACAAAAACCTTCGTTTACAATAAAGCCGGAAGAATTAGAAGAAGAAAGCAAAGGTGGATGGAGAAAAGTAGAGCATGTATTTACCGCAACCGGAAATGAAAAGTTCTGCATCATCGGTAATTTTTCCGAAAAGGCCTGGGGATATAAAGCTAAAGAGAGGATGAACTCCGGCGGTGCGGTTTATTATTTCCTGGATAATATCAGTCTGGCATCAGTAGATAGCCTGCCTCTCTGCGCAAAATATGAGGCGAATGTTGCAAAATTATACGAGCAAAATTACCGGCATACCAATTTTGCTACGGTGCAAAAACCGGGAGATACGGTGGAAGTTGCTCCTGTTATTCCGCCGGTATTTATTACCGATACGATCGTTGTACCGGCCACATTATTTGAAACCAATAGTGCAGTCTTAAAACCAGCTTTTGTGAAACTGCTGGATACATTAAGTGATGAGTTGATGAAAAGAAAGATCGCCAGGATAAGTATCACAGGCCATACGGACAGCAGGGGTACTCCGGAGAAAAATAAAATACTTTCGGTGAGCAGGGCGGAAGCTATCCGCAACTATTTTACAGAAAAATTCCCTCAGTATGCTGAGGTGATATTTGCCGAAGGCAAAGGGCAGGACTCGCCTGTTGCAGATAACAAGACTGAAGAAGGGCGTACCAAAAACCGGCGGGTGGAAATAATTCTTACTACCGTTTCAATTTCTCAGTGATCATCAGCAATCGTTGGTCTCATAATTGAGCTTGTCCCATAGATCAAAGGTCTCTTTTAATTTTTTAGCAGTGCTTTTTTCTTTGGTCAGTTTTACTTCCAGCGCCTTTGAACGATCCGGGCTGTACCATGTTCCCTCAAGTGAAACTGCTTTATCAGCAAGCATCAATACTCCGGTAAAATCATTTTCTACCATACAGTAAAACCCTTTGCTATTGCGTGATGTATTAAGTAATAACCAGTGTTTTCCTTCATCGTAACTATACATGGCGGTGTAGTAATAATCATCGCCGCAGCCCTCACCCTTGCCGATGTAGAGCGTTACTTTGTGTGTGCCTACAGTGCCTTTATAAATGGCAGATTCTACCGGCTCCGCAAAGGAAGTGGAAAGAATGAAAAGAGATAACAGGGTGAGTACAAGTTTCATGTTTATTTTTTTTTAACCACAAAGGCACGAAGTTCACCACGAAGCACAAAGCAAAATCTATAATGTAAATCTTCGTGATCCTTTGTGTCTTTGAGTCTTATTGGTTCAGAAGAACCCGCCGAAGGCGCAGTTCCTATTTCTTTAAAAATTCCCTTATCAACGCAAATTCTTTCGCCGGTTCTTCAATCTGCGGATTATGTCCGCTTTTTTCAAACATTACAAATTGTGCCTGCGGACAATACTCTTTATATTTCACCTGCATCCATGGAACCGCTACGCGGTCATATCTTCCGGCGATCACCAGCACGGGCATTTTCAGATCCTTCAGCTGCTTCCTGAAATCAAAATTGCCGATATCATTACCCACGATAAAGTCGCCATCTTTGCCCACCATCTGGTAATATAATTTTATGTTGAATGGATTTGGATAAGGCTGCTGGCCACGGCGAAGAAAATTGGTCGGGTTGTAAGTGTACAAAAAAGCATACGGAACACGGCCATATATTTCCTGGTGAATATCATCGCTCGATATGGCTCCCTGCTCACGCACTTTCATCAGCGTGTCCCATACTTCGGGGTAATTGGTTTTGATCTCGTGATTGCTGTTGTCGTCATTTTCCTGCCACATCACAAAACTGTGAAATCCGTTGGCGATGATCAGGTGACTGAGGTATTGCCCGTATTTCAGCGCATAACCTTGCGCAACAAGGCTTCCGTATGAATGGCCGAGCAAAGTGATCTTATTAAGGTGCATTGCTTTTCGCAATCCTTCAATATCTTCTATATCTCTCGCCAGCGAATATTCCTTTACATCTTTTGCCGTATCAGATTTGCCCCTGCCAAAACCATCAAAATATATAAGCTGAATATTGGCTCCTTTCGACAAGGAATCAAAACTCCGGTATCCCAGATGATTGCCGCCCGGCCCGCCGGGGATGATGATTACCGGTTCGCCTTCACCAACGGTTACAGTATAAAGCTTAGCGCCATTTACGGAGTAATATTTTCCATCGGTCCAGCTATGGGGATAAAATTGAGCCATGGATCTGTTGGCAAAAACGACCAGCATGCAGAGAAAAAAGAAATTTTTCATGATATGATAATTACTTTTGAATGATCATCAAATATAAATACTTGTCACAACAATTACCATCGGCGCTCATCAGTTCTTTACAGGCGGCAAAAGGCTTTGACGAAGCGGCTTTTGTGCGTACGCACGGATCCGGAGAGCAGGTTGTATCCATCAGGGTGAATCCTGCAAAATGTTCGCCTGCACAACTTGAAATGGAACTGGCTGGAAAAGTGCCGTGGAGCAGCAATGGATATTATCTTCCTTTACGCCCTTCTTTTACATTGGATCCGATGTTTCATGCAGGTGCTTATTATGTGCAGGAAGCCAGCAGCATGTTTATTGAAGAAGCGGTAAGGCAAAGTTGTGTTGTTTCGGAACCATTGAAAGCATTGGATCTTTGTGCCGCACCCGGCGGAAAATCTACACTTTTGCAATCGGTGTTATCTGCCGGAAGTTTGCTGGTGAGTAATGAAGTGATCAAGACAAGGGCCACGATACTGGCAGAAAATATTGCCAAGTGGGGAGCGGCAAATGTGGTGGTGACGAATAATGACCCTAAAGATTTTCAACGCCTGCCGGGTTTCTTTGATCTCATTGTGGTGGATGCCCCGTGCAGCGGAAGTGGGTTGTTTCGCAAAGACCCTTCGGCAATGGAAGAATGGAGCCTGAATAATGTAGAGCTCTGTAGTCAGCGACAGCAAAGGATTTTAGCGGATGTATTGCCTTCGTTGAAAGAAGGAGGTGTACTGATCTATTCCACCTGCTCGTATTCCGAAAGTGAAGATGAAGAGATCGCGGACTGGTTATTATCGGAAGAAGGGTTGCAGATGGAAAATATCCCGTTACAGATAAAACCCGAATGGAACATTGTAGCATCTGCTTCAAAAAATAAACAGGCATACGGCTATCGCTTTTATCCGGATAAGGTAAAAGGGGAAGGTTTTTTTATCGCGGTTTTTCGCAAACAAGGAATTGCGATGGATAGCAAACAATTTTCGGGCAAAACAAAACCTCAATTGCCCACTAAAGGGGAAATTGCCGTGGTTCAAAAATATTTATCAAACGCTGAAGAGTTTTCTTTTTTAAAACTCAAAGAAGAGATTCTCGTTTTTCCCGCACGGCAATTTGAAAACCTGGTATTGCTGCAATCGACGCTGTACCTGAAGAAAGCCGGTGTAAATGCCGGAACGGTGATACGGGATGAACTGGTTCCGGATCATGAGCTGGTGATGAGTACGATCATGTCGGATAATATTCAGAAAGTGGAGGTTGATAAGGCTACCGCATTGGATTATCTCCGCAGGAAAGATATCAGTATTGACGCTGCGAAAAAAGGCTGGGCCATCCTTTCATACCATAACATGAATATAGGATTGGCAAAGATCTTGCCCAACAGGGTGAATAATTACTACCCCCGTGAGTGGCGGATTATTAACAAGTAATGGGCAGATAAACCAACTTATTTTTGCATATTTGCAGACATAACAATCATCAGATGAAAAAAATATTGATCCTGTTGTTTTTTGCGCCGCTGTTTTCTTTGGCGCAGGGCAAATACATCACACATACGGTTGCGGCAAAAGAAAGCCTGTCGAGCATAGGGCGTTTATACAATATCAATCCACGGGAACTGGCGAAATATAATAAGATAGATTATGAAAAAGGGTTGGCATTAGGGCAGGTCTTGAAAGTACCGGTAACTGCAAATACAAAGGCTATTGCGAAAGGGAATAATCCTGTTGCAGAAACAAAAACGCCTGTCGTAGAAACCAAAACCCCTGTAAAAAATACAGTAGCATCTACCAAAGGCTCAACACCAATCTATCATACTGTAGCAAAAAAAGAAACTTTATACCACATCAGCACCTTGTACAATAAAGTGCCGATAGCGAGTATCAAAAAATGGAATAACCTCAGCGGCGATGGATTGAATGAAGGTGCAAGATTGATCGTTGGTTATACAGATAGCCCGAATGAAACCAGCACTCCTGCCCCGGTAGTAAAAACTCCGGAGCCAACAAAAGTTCCGGATGTGGTGAAAACCGAACCGGTAAAAGTTGTTGAAACAAATTCACCTGTTGTGAAAGCCCCGGAAACCAAACCTGTAGCCACTTCCGTTACCGGTAAAGATTTTGAAGGAGGTTCTTTCAAAGCGATGTATACAAAAGCACCTGGCAGATCTGAAGAGAGTGGTACCGCGGGGATCTTCAAGAGCACCAGCGGCTGGGAAGATGGAAAATATTATTGCATGCATAATTCTGCTACCGCGGGTTCGATCGTAAAGATCACTAATCCTGCTACTAATAAATCAGTGTATGCACGTGTGCTGGATATCATGCCTGATCTCAAACAAAATGATAACCTGACGATCCTGGTGAGTAATGCCGCGGCGGATGCGCTTGGAGCGGGCTCGGGGAATTTCCAATGTACGGTAACCTACTAATGTGGATCGTGCGTTTGGCACGTTTAAAATATTTTTCAGATGAACGCGCCGACAGGCGCGTTCCTGTTTTGGTCTATTTAAAATGTCGTTCGTCGAGTAGAGGGTTTTTTATGTTACTATCAATGGTAGGTTTGCGATGTAAAACATCGGATTATGAAAAACACATTGATTCTTCTCTCTGTCGCCATAACTATTTTATGTAGTGTTTCTTCCTGCAAAAAAGATAAGGTAAAGCAAACTGTTGTGGGTTACTGGAAAGGTAAATATTTAGGAAACCCGAATACAGATTGGAGTTGGGTGGTACGTACCAATAATACCATCCGGATATGTATCGGATCAGATACAACTGTCGGAAATAAATATGAAGGTACTTATACCACCACAGACAGCACTATTTCTGTTGTTTATTCTATCGGAGGAGGGCTGAATGTGGTGTTGAATAATTCAAAAATAACTAATGGGACTACAAGGATCGATGGGCAGGATTTTGTCGGATATAGTTTTTTCCTTGACAAGCAATAATATTTCCTGAAATATTATTGAAACCGGTATCCCCTGAGAAAATCTTCGGTCAGCATTTTTTTCTTTCCTTCCAGCTGTAATTCTTTTATTGAAATATATCCATCGCTGCACGTGAAATATAGATAGGTTTTGCCATCGGTTTTATGGCTTCCGATCGATTCAGTGATATTTCCAGGGACTTTTTCCGCAGAAAATATTTTCAGCTTTTTATTATCCAATTGTGTAAATGCTGCCGGGAAAGGCGATAACCCACGGATGAGATTATAAACATCTTCCGTTTTTTTATTAAAATCAATCAGGCATGTTTCGGTGAATATTTTCGGTGCATGCTTTAAAGGTTGATGGTTGAAAGTGGAAGGTTGGGGAACTTCTTTCAAAGTGTTCTCTGCTAATCCTTTGACAGTTCTTAGTAAAACCTCTGCACCTATTTCTTTCATGGTATCATGTACCTGGCCGGCATTGTCTTTTTCCCCGATAGGGAAACTTTTCTGCAGTAATATATCACCGGTATCTATCTCGTGTTGTAATTTAAAAGTGGTGACGCCTGTTTCTTTTTCCCCATTGATCACTGCCCAGTTGATGGGCGCAGCACCGCGGTATTGCGGCAGCAAAGAACCATGCAGGTTGATCGTTCCCATCGGCGGCATGTTCCATACCAGTTCAGGCAACATGCGAAACGCTACCACAATCTGCAGATCGGCATTGAGCAAACTTAACTCCTGTAAAAAATCAGGGTTTTTTAATTTCTCCGGTTGTAAAATATTCAGTCCATGCTCTGCTGCATATTTTTTTACGGCACTCTGTTGCATTTCCATACCACGGCCGGCTGGTTTATCAGGAGCGGTGATCACACCAACGATGTTGCAGCCGTTCTCCACCAGCTTCTGCAAAGAGGCTACCGCAAATTCCGGAGTGCCCATGAATACGATGCGGAGATCATTCAGTTGTTTTGTTTCCTGCTTTGGAGCAAAGAGGGTTGCTGTAGTATAAGCGATTACTGTTTCTGTTTTTTTCTGTTCGATCATGGAATGTCAAACCCCGGAGGTTTTATAACCTGGGAAGGTGTTTATAATTTATAATTGTTATGGCCTGCGAAGGTTAATATAAACCTCCGCGGTTTTTTCGTTTACTCGAAATCCTCGTACAACAAATACTTCTTCCTGATCGCTTTAAATGCCGTCAATCCCGGCTCCCAGGTCTTTTTTATTTCGGCTTCTGTTTTGCCGGCTTTTATCTGTTTGGAAAAATCATCATTGCCTGCCAGTTTGCTGATGAAATTGTTTTTTAAAAAGAAACTGTCTTTACCGGGAAATAATTTATAAGCTTCGATGAGGTATTTCAATTGTATCCTGCCATCAATTTTTTTCAACACTTCTTCATTGGTGCCATGCAGGTTCCAGCCATAACATACCTGGTAAAAACATTTGCTGCTCTTTGCACCGAGGTTTGGTTTTGGTGTAAATGAATAAAGATCCTTCGGCATCGCCGGATGGCCAAAAACTTCAAAGGGCATATCTGTTCCTCTTCCTTCGCTGAAAACAGTTCCTTCAAAAAAACAGGTAGAAGGGTATAAATAGATCGCCTGCATCGATTTGATATTCGGCGAAGGCATCACCGGCAAAATGTATTTTGTGTTGTGGTCATAGTTTTTACATTTGATCACCTGTATGTGAAAAGGGGTATCGGCAGTAGGTTCTGTGGTAATATTATAAGCGTTGGCAGCATTCGCTTTTTCTGACAGCCATTTTTCGCCGGCCAGCATCAGTCCATATTCGCCGATGGTCATTCCATAAACGATCGGAACGGGTTTCATGCCGATGAAGCTTTGGAACTTAAGGTCAAGTATAGGCCCATCCACATAAAAACCATTCGGATTCGGGCGGTCGAGGATCAGTAAAGGTTTATGGTTTTCCAATGCTGCTTCGATGTAATATTCCAGCGAACTGATGTACGTATAAAATCTTGCACCAACATCCTGTATATCAAAGATCAATACATCCACCCCTTTGAAATCAGCGGCGGTAGGCTTTTTATGATCGCCGTAAAGTGCGATGATCGGTAGCCCGGTCTTTTTGTCAACACCATCGGCCACGTGTTCACCTGCATCTGCCACCCCACGAAAGCCATGTTCGGGTCCGAAAATTTTCACCACATTGATACCTCTTTTTATCAATGTATCTACCAGGTGGGTATTTTTTACCATGCTTGTCTGGTTGGCAAAAACCGCTACCGCTTTGCCTTTCAGCATAGGAAGATACACTTCCATGCGATCAGCGCCGGTGAGTACTTCTTTAGAATTGTTTCCCGAAGCTGTTTGGGCGAAGGAAGTATTTGCCCACAAAAGCAGCGATGCCATCAATATGTTTCCCAATATTTTCATAAAACAAAGGTTACGAAAGTTTTTTAATTCGGTCATATTAGCTTTAATTTTTAATTTTACCGTTCGAAAAAAATAAAATCTATATGACACAAGTTAAAAATGGTGATACAGTAAAAGTACATTACACCGGTAAATTGACAACCGGCGACCAATTCGATTCATCAGTAGGCCGTGAGCCACTGGAATTTACAGTTGGTGCCGGACAAATGATCCCGGGTTTTGATGCTGCATTGCCAGGCATGATCGTGGGGGATAAAAAAACCGTTAATATTCCTGCGGCAGATGGTTATGGTGAAGTGAACGAACAGGCCATCATCGAATTTCCAAAAGAGAACGTACCTGCAGATATGAAGCTCGAGCCAGGCATGAGCCTTACGCTCAGCAACCAGGAAGGGCAGCCTTTCCCGGTAGTGGTGAAAGAAATAAAAGACGATGTGATCATCCTTGATGCCAATCATTTTTTGGCAGGGAAAGATCTGGTGTTTGATATTGAATTGGTGGAGATCGGCCAATAAGGAATAAGAAATATTTAATAAGAAATAAGGAAGTTGGAACTCCGTAAAGAATTGAATTCGTTATGGAGTTCCAACTTCCTTATTTTATATTCCTTATTTTTACTTAATGATAGAGATCAATAAACAACAACTCGCCGAACGTTTCATGAAGTACGTGCAGGTGGATACGCAGAGCGACCCGAACGGGACATCATTTCCTACAACAGAAAAACAAAAAGACCTCAGTAAAATATTGCTGGAAGAATTGAAAGCGTTAGGCCTGCAGGCCGAAACGGATGAATTCGGTTATGTGTATTCTTCCATTCCATCCAACAGCCCTAAAAATAATATTCCGGCCATTTGTTTTTGTTCGCATGTGGATACGGCGCCGGATTGCAGTGGTACCAATGTGAAACCTATACTTCACAAAAATTATGATGGCAATGATATTATTTTGCCGGATGATAATTCCCAGGTATTGTCCGCAACAGTTTCTCCTTATCTGAAAAATCATATCGGTGCCGACATCATCACTGCAAGCGGCAACACCCTGCTGGGTGCCGATGACAAATCCGGTGTGGCCATCATCATGCAGTTGGCGGATTACCTGGTGAAAAACCCTTCGGTCATTCATGGGGAGATCAGGATCGTATTTACTCCCGACGAAGAAGTCGGAAAAGGCACTGCGAAGATCGATATGAAAAAGGCCGGGGCAGTGTATGGTTATACTTTGGACGGCGGTGAAGCGGGCAGCCTGGAAGATGAGACCTTCAGCGCCGATGGTGCTACGATCACTGTTCATGGCGTGATCGCTCATCCGGGTTATGCAAAAGATACATTAGTGAACGCGATGAAAATTGCGGGTGAAATTCTGGATGCGTTGCCAAAGAATGAATGGAGCCCTGAAACGACAGAAGGAATGCAGGGATTTGTGCATCCTGTATCCTTAAATGGCATTGCTGAAAAAACAACGATCGGTTTTATCGTAAGGGATTTTCGCACAGAAAAACTCGCGGAGCATCATGACCGTTTGAAAAAGATTGCCGAAGCGATTGTTGCGAAACACAAAGGGGCTTCTATGGAATACGTGCCTTCGGAGCAATACCGCAACATGAAAGATATTCTAGTGCAGCATCCGCAGGTAGCGGAATACGCCGCCGAAGCCATCACCCGTGCAGGATTGAAAGTGAAGCAGGAAAGTATCCGCGGTGGTACCGATGGAAGCCGGTTAAGTTATATGGGAATGCCTTGCCCGAATATTTTTACCGGCATGCAGAATATTCACAGCAAACTCGAATGGATCGGGGTCAATGATATGGCGAAAGCGGTGGAAACACTGGTGCATCTTTCGCAGGTATGGGAGGAAAAACAATGAATAATTAATAATGAATAATTAATAATTTTATTTCAAAGGATAGGTCTTTCTAACCGATGAAGGTTGTTTCGATTGGAAAGAATTATTCATTATTAATTATTCATTATTAATTAAGCATTATCTTCAATCAAAATTAACTTGCTATGGAATTTTTAAAAGATTATTGGTGGCTCATCATCCTGGTGCTTGCCATCCTCGGGTGTTTTGTTACCATCAACCAGGGCTTTATCGGGGTCGTAACAATGTTCGGAAAATTTCAGCGTGTCATGCGGCCGGGATTGAATTTCAAAATTCCTTTCCTGGAGCAGATATATAAAAAAGTGAGTATCCAGAATCGCTCTGTAGAACTGGAATTTCAGGCCGTAACGATCGATCAGGCGAATGTTTATTTCAAATCGATGCTGTTGTATTCTGTACAGAACGAGCAGTCGGAAACCATACAAAAAGTAGCCTTCAAATTCATCAGCGATAAAGACCTCATGCAGGCATTGGTGCGTACCATCGAAGGTAATATCCGTGCATTTGTTGCTACCCGCAAACAATCGGAAATATTAGGATTAAGAAGGGATATCGTAGAATTTGTAAAAGAACATGTGGATCTTTCTTTGGAAGAATGGGGGTATCATCTGCAGGATCTGCAGATCAACGATATAACGTTCGACCAGGCCATCATCGACAGTATGAGCAAAGTGGTAGCAAGTAATAACCTCAAAGCTGCTGCGGAAAACGAAGGCCAGGCATTATTGATCACTAAAACCAAAGCTGCTGAAGCGGAAGGTAATTCAATCAAGATCGCTGCTGAAGCGGAAAGGCAGGCGGCTCAGCTTCGTGGACAAGGTGTTGCCCTGTTCCGCGAAGAAGTAGCACGTGGTATGAGCCAGGCAGCTACAGAAATGAAGCAGGCCAATCTTGATACCAACGTGATCCTGTTCAGCATGTGGGTGGAAGCCATTAAAAACTTTGCGGAATATGGCAAAGGGAACGTGATCTTCCTGGATGGTGGAAGCGACGGCATGGAGAAAACGATGAAGCAGATCATGGCGATGACGCAGTTGGAAAATCAGGGAAAAAAATAGAAAACCTTTCAGATAACAAAAATGCCGTAACTCAGTTGCGGCATTTTTTATGAACACCCCGGAGGTTTTCAAAACCTCCGGGGCCTGGCATTCGTGAAATCAAATTAACAATTCCTTGTGCAGCATTCTTACAATGTTTCGTTTTATTGCAATGCAATTGATATTTTTGATATAATATACCGTTCTTTACAAACAATCAAACCAGTCATAATCCATCCGATATGTTCGATATTTTTCTCCAGATAGATAGTACAGCAGCTGCCGCGGCAGCTGCGGCTACAGCAACAAAAAGTGAATCTGTTTTTGGTATGCTCACCAAAGGTGGCCCGATCATGATACCGCTTGGATTGCTTTTTGTAGCTGCAGTCTACGTATTTTTCGAAAGATTGCTGGTGATCAAAAAAGCCGGCCAGGTGGATGATAATTTCATGAGCATCATCCGCGACCATATCACGAATGGTAATTTATCTGCTGCAAGAAGTTTGTCGAAAAATACCAACAACCCGGTTGCACGTATGATAGATAAAGGCATTCAGCGTATCGGCAAACCGATTGATGCTATCGAAAAAAGTATGGATAACGTAGGTAAACTGGAAATGTACAAGATGGAAAAAAATCTTATCATTCTCTCTGTGATCGCCCGCATTGCACCGTTGTTCGGTTTCGTGGGTACGATCGTCGGACTCGTTATTCTTCTGAAAGATTTCGCTACCATCAGCAGCCCGTCCATCAGCCAGATCGCTGATGCGATGTACATCAAACTGATCACATCGGCAAGCGGATTGATCATCGGTATGCTGGCATTCCTCGGACATAGTTATCTTGATACACAGATCAACCGTACGGCCAACAGGATGGAAGCGGCCAGCAGTGAGTTTATTGATACGCTGCAGGAACCAACACGCTAGCGCAATTAAGAAATTACGAATTAAAAATTACGAATGGTGGGAGAGACCATAACTCATCACTTATAACTCATCACTTATATCTTTTAAAATGAGCTTACGCAAAAACAGGTTAAGGGGCGAACATTCGGAAGCGGTGGATACCGGTCCGCTGAATGATATCCTGTTCATCTTATTGATGTTCTTTTTGATGATCTCTACACTCTCCAACCCGAATGTTTTCAAAGTTAGTGTTCCCAAGGCCAAGAGCGATACCAAGCAAAAACAAAGCGTGGTGGTGAGCGTGGATAAAAACAAGAACCTGTATATTGGTTCAAGGAAGATCATTACCGATTCACTGGAGGCCGAGCTGCGTAAATTTATCAGTGAAGGGGATAGCATCAAACCTGCAGTGGTGATCAATGCTGATTCAGTTGCACAATGGGGCGAAGTGATAAGGGTGATGAAAGCCGCCCGTAAGCTGGGCGCTTCTACATCGGCTACGGTTAGTGGTACCGAGTAGCGATCACCATCCGTTCTTTTCCCGGAATATCTTTTTTTATTTGTGCGGTAAAATTATTTTCCTCTAATATCGCGGCAACTTCTTTTGCAAATGCTTCGTGTGTTTCCAGGAATATTTTTCCATCTCCCTTGAGATGATAGTTGGCGAATGCGGCTATTTTTTTGTAAAACAATAAAGGATCATCTTTCGGCACAAACAATGCCAGGTGCGGTTCAAATGCTGTTACATTTTTATCCATCTGTATACTTTCATCGGATGGGATGTAGGGCGGGTTGCTGATGATGGCATCAAACCATCCAAATTGGTTCCAGCTGTTCTCATTTAATATATCAACCAATAAAAAATCTACGGGAGCATTCAACAGCCTGCTGTTTTCGTTCGCGGTTTTTAATGCAGCTTCGCTGATATCGATAGCCGAAACATTCATCAAAGGCAATTTCTTTTTTATGCTGACCGGGATGCAGCCGCTGCCGGTGCCGATATCAAGCACTTCCGAGGTAGAACGGGTTTTCAAAAAATCAATCGCTTCCTGTACCAGCTCCTCTGTTTCCGGGCGGGGAATAAGTACCGAAGCATCTACTTTAAATTTCGAGCCGTAAAACCATGCTTCGCCGGTGACATATTGCACAGGTTCATTTTTCAGGAGCCGCTCAACTGCAATAGATATTTTTTCAGTTTCGGCAGCAGTGAGTTCTTTATCCGCAGACTGCATCAGATCGCTTGTTCCTGTACCCGTAGCCCACTCAAAGACAAGAGTCCTGATGGCGGCAGCCTCGTCTTTATCATAAACTGTTTGTAAGGCAGATAAAAAATTGGTATAGGAGGTTTTTAATGTCATAGTAGTTTGTCGGGTATCGTTGGTAGTCTTCTCATCGGTAGTCTTCCCTTGAGTAAGCTTCCCCTGGCGCAAACTTAGGTTATTTTTTACTTGCGTACTTTTGCATCGCTGGACAAAGATCAACAATATATGACCCGCTGCTTTGAACTCGCCAAAATGGGCGCAGGCAGCGTTGCGCCCAATCCTATGGTGGGTGCTGTATTGGTGCATGATGGGCGCATCATCGGCGAAGGCTATCACCGGGAATACGGCCAGGTGCATGCGGAAGTGAATTGCATCAACAACGTTGCGGAGCAAGACAAACACCTCATTCCATCTTCGACCATCTATGTATCGCTGGAACCCTGCGCTCATTTTGGCATAACACCGCCTTGCTGCGATCTTATCATCCGAAACCGCATTCCAAAAGTGGTGATCGGCTGCCGCGATAATTTTGAAAAAGTAAATGGCGAAGGGATCCGGAGAATGAAAGAAGCAGGAATAGAGGTGATCGTTGGCATCCTTGAAAAAGAAGCCCTGGAGCTCAACCGGCGATTTTTTACCTTTTATGAAAAAAAACGGCCGTACATTATTTTGAAATGGGCACAAACCAATGATCAAAAAATTGCCCATACAAACCTGTCGCCGGTGAAGATCAGTAATGCCAAAACCGACACTTTGGTGCATAAATGGCGCAGCGAAGAAGCCGCCATCGTAGTAGGATATAATACGGCGCTGCACGATGACCCTTCGCTTACAACACGTTTGTATAAAGGAAAAGATCCGGTGCGGCTCGTAATTGATGAGCGGTTGGAATTGCCGGGTTCCTTAAAACTTTTTGACGGAACATCCTCCACTATCATTATCAACCGTATAAAAGAAGCGATGGAAGGCCCGATAAGTTATGCTATGATCGGCGATGATGAAACCATTCCGCAAGGGGTTTTACGCATTCTTTTTGAAAAACGGCTGAATTCTCTCATCGTGGAAGGGGGCGCCAGGTTATTGCAATCGTTCATCGATGCTGATCTGTGGGATGAAGCGAGGATCATCACCAATGAATCAATGGAAATGGGAGAAGGCCTGCAGGCACCGGTTTTTAAGGAGGATGAACCAACAGTACATTCCTTCAACATCTCTTCCGATAATATCCGCATATACAGGAATAGGAACCTATCTTCGCAAAAGTGACCAAGAACATGACCATGGAGTTTTACAATACGATCGAACAGTCTGCCAACGCGGAATTCAAGGAGAGGGGCAGCCGTTTTATCGGGTATGCGTACCCGGTAGTTTCAGCGGATGAATTCAAAAAACACCTGCAGCAATTAAAAAAGGAACACGCCAAAGCGGTGCATCATTGTTTTGCCTACCGCATCGGCATTGATGGCAATAGTTTCCGTAGCAGCGATGATGGCGAACCTTCCGGAACCGCCGGTAAACCGATACTCGGTCAGATCGACAGCAAAGGCGTGACCGATACAGCCATCATTATAGTGCGTTATTTTGGCGGTACTTTATTGGGGGTGCCGGGATTGATCAATGCTTATAAAACAACAGCAGCGCTCGTTTTGCAGGTAGTACCCACCGTTCAGAAACCTGTTTTGAAACAATACCGGCTTCATTTTGATTATACAAGAATGAATGAAGTGATGATGATCCTGAAACAATACCAGTGTGTGATTTACCGCCAGGAGAGCCAGCTTTTTTGCGATATGGAAGTCGGGATACCCCTCAGCAGGCTCGAAGAAGTGAAATATAAGATTGATGGGCTCCTCAACGTAGAAATACTCAATTTGGTATAAATGTTAATATTTTTTTAACATATATCAAAATCTTTTAACAATTCTTTAGTAAGTTTAGGCTATACTTATCAGAATCGTTATGAGAAAATTTCCCCTCTTCCTGGTTACATTTCTTGGTTTTTACAGTGCCAGATCGCAGCAATTACACTTTACCAGTCAATACCTGCAGCACAATGCCATGTACAATCCTGCAGCGGCAGGTATCGCTAACAAAAACATGGTAGGTATTTCTTACCGGAGCCAATGGTCATCTTTCCCCGGTAATCCGAAAACATTCATGATCTACAGTGATTTTGCATTGAACAAACTCAATGCAGGCCTTGGTGCTTATGCGTATCGCGATGAAACCGGGCCTACCAGCCGTACCGGTGTTCAGCTGGCTTATTCTTATCATATCAAATCGCGTAACGAAAAAAATAAATTCGGCCTCGGGCTTGAATTGAGGGGATTGCAATATGCCATCGACAAGAGTAAACTAAACGCCTCCCTGGGCAATGATCCATTGCTGGGCGGTTCTTCCAACAAATTCGGGATTGATGCAGGCGCAGGAGCCTATTTCACCAATGGAAAATTGAGCGTAGGCGCGGCAGTGAGCCAGCTAATCCAATCCAAACTGGAATTATCGAATATTCCGAATGCCAAAGAAGGTGGCAAACTTTACCGTCATTACAATTTCACCGCTAATTACAAATGGCAGACCGGCGACGATATCTACCTGATCCCGAATGCGATGGTGAGGGTGATAGAACATGCACCCAGTGAATACGAATTTGGTATGCTGGCCAATTACCAGGATAAACTATGGTGGGGCCTTGGCTGGAGGATCGATCAGTTCTGGACCTTGCAGGCAGGTTTTCGCCTGTTTGATAAAGTGGCCCTTACTTACAGCTATGACTATTATAAAACCCCGATCAATGTATTTACCGCCGGGTCTGGTGCCCACGAAGTGGGGCTGAGGTTCGACTTTAAAAAATAATCTGCTGTATCCAGACAAAGATCATCAACAGTTTTTTACAGTCACGTTATCACAACAACAATGGGTACTGAAAAAAAGTATAAGACATTCCGGAGTTTCTATCCCTATTATCTTACTGAGCATGCCGATAGCAGCAACCGCAGGCTGCATTTCATCGGGACGGCTTTGCTGATAGGTTGCTTGGTTACCGGTATCATCACCGGCAGATGGTGGTGGTTTGCAGCGATACCGCTGGTTGGATATGGATTTGCATGGGTCGGCCATTTTTTTATAGAAAAAAACAGGCCGGCAACTTTCACTTATCCTCTGTACAGTCTTGCTTCCGATTTTGTGATGTTCTGGCATACACTCACCGGGCAGATAGGCCAACGGCTTGAAGACGCTAAAAAAACAATAACCCCATAAATAGCAAAATACTAATTCTTAAACAACAAAATATGCATTCAGGAATTACCAAAAAAAGCTACTCAATATTCACTTTCAAAGAGAGCGCAAAGCAATTGCTGTTGATGTGTATCGCTTTGCTTACAGGTTTCGCCGGTCTGGCGCAGCCCGCAAACGACAACCCTTGCAGCGCTACCGTACTTCCTCTGGCTGTCAATTGTATCAGCACAAGTTCCACCAATGTTGGTGCTACGGCAACTCCCGGCGTTCCTGATCCGGCCTGTGGGCAATACAATGGCGGCGATGTATGGTTCTCCTTTGTAGCACCTGCGGGAGGTATTGTTACCCTTACGGCCACTGCGGGAACACTCACTGATGCAGTTATGGAAGTTTATAGCGGAACCTGCACTTCTCTTACGCCTATCGATTGTAATGATGACGGCGGTCCGGGGAATATGCCCAAACTTGTATTAAACGGGCTTACTCCCGGCAATACCATTTGGGTACGTATCTGGGATTGGGATAGCGATGATGAAGGAACATTCAGCATTTGTGCTACCGTACCACCACCTCCCCCGGTAAATATTACTCCATGTACGGCTACCGAAGTGATCCCGGGTAATGCCTGTAATTATAGTATTTACACGAACGTCAGCGCGCCAGGTTTTCCTGGAGCCCCGGCTCCGGGATGTGGCAGCTATGAAGGAGGGGATGTATGGTTCAAAGTGACGGTTCCATGCGGCGGAAAGCTGGTCTTCGATACACAGGAGGGTACTATGGAGGATGGCGTCATGGCCATTTATAGCGGCACTTGTGATGCATTGACCCTGATCGATTGTAATGATGACGGTAGCCCGTCCGGAGGGTTCTACATGCCATATCTTAAGGCGGATAACCTTACTCCCGGATCCACGGTATGGATCCGGATCTGGGAATTTAATAATGATGAAAATGGGTCATTTGGCTTGTGTGTGACAATACCGCCTCCGCCACCACCGGCGGCAACCTGCGTTACCGCATTGGCCTTCTGTACCAGCAATGTTTATACGTTCCCGAATAGTACCGACCAGCCTTCTCTTGGCAGCAACGGCATATATGGTTGCCTGGATGAAACCCCCAACCCGGTCTGGTATTATATGCAGGCACAAGCACCGGGTGATATCACCATCGGCATCAGCCAGGTGGACCTGAACGGTAACCCGATTGATGTGGATTTCGCACTGTGGGGGCCTTTCCCTTCCTTGAGCGCATCTTGCGGAGGATTGACAGAAGCAAATAATATCAGCTGCAGTTACCTGCCCGATGCCTTCGAAACCGCACAGATCAATAATGCACAGGCCGGTGAATTCTACATCATGTTGTTGACCAACTACGAAAATGAACCAGGCTTCATCACTTTTCAGCAAACAGGCGGTACCGGTACCAGCAATTGCGATATCATTTGTACACTTACTGCAACCAACACCGGCCCGGTGTGTGGTGGCCGTACCATCAACCTGACCGCCTCTGCCGTTGCCAACGCAACCTATGCCTGGACAGGTCCCAACTGCTGGTCGTCCACAGCGCAAAACCCTGCCAACGTTCCGGTGCCAACTGAAGCGGGCACTTATTTATACACTGTGGTGGCAACTACTCCCGCGGGAATTTCCTGCTCTGCTACCACTACGGTAACAGTAAGCGCTGCTCCGGCTTTGGGTGCTGATAGGTCAGTGACTGTTTGTTCGGGTTCAACAGTGGATCTTACAACACAATTCACCACTACCAATCTCACTACTGCGTGGACAATCGGCGGTGTTGCGGTAGCAAACCCTGCAGCAGTGAACGTATCCGGAATTTACAAACTGGTGGGAACAAACGTAACCGGTTGTACCGATACTGCTTTTGTAACGGTGCTGATCGATACGGTAAATTTTGCGGTAGCATCCATAAATGCAAATTGTACCGGCAATGGAACTATTACGGTGTCAACCCCGGGTGGTATCAGTCCGTTCACTTATAATATCAATACCAATCCAGGTGTGTTTCAGGCCGGTAATACTTTCAGTGTGCCGCAGGGAAGCTACACCATCATTACAAAAGATGCACAGGGTTGTACCGTTTCCAAACCGGTCACGGTAGCCTTCACCAACAATCTCAGCATTACTGCTCCGCAGGATGTGGTGATCTGTAACGGGCAATCTGTTACCCTCACCAGTACCAGTACCAATACCAATGCTACTTACAGCTGGACGCCATCCGCAGGCCTTAGCAGCGCGACCGTATTGAGCCCGGTTGCCAACCCTACGCAAACGACTCGGTATACCCTTACTGCTACATTGGGCACCTGTACACGTACCGATGATGTATTGGTAACAGTAAATGCCGGTGTTAATGTAAATGCCGGTCCCGACCTGGTATTGATCTCCGGCGATAAAGGCCAGCTACAGGCAAGTGTGGATGGGCCGGTGAGCAGCATACTCTGGTCGCCAACCACCGGATTGAATGCCTCCAACATTCTTACTCCTGAGATCGGGCCATTGACCACCGCAGGAACATTCCCGTACACGATCACTGTTCGCAATGATCTGGGTTGTACTTCTACCGATCAGGCGCTGGTGACTGTAATACCATATTGTATCAAAGTGAAAAATGCGTTCACACCAAACGGTGATGGCAACAACGATGTATGGCAGGTATACGACGATTATGGTTGTATCAAAAACGTGACCGTGCACATCTTCAACCGCAATGGCAATAAAGTATACGAATCGCGTGATTACCGCAACGACTGGGATGGGCGTTACAATGGTAAGTCATTGCCGGACGCTACGTATTATGCGGTGGTTGATTTCACATTGATCAATGGTAAATTAGTGACCATCAAATCGGATGTTACGATATTGAGGTAACTCTTTTGAATATTTTTTAAAGGCCTTCCTTCGGGGAGGCTTTTTTTTATCCGCCGTTCGGTTCTTTTTTGTTTGCCCAAAAAAGAATCAAAAAAGGGCACCGCCGCCAAATTACTTCGTGGCGTCGGAAAAATCATGACTGGCAGTTGTACAAAATAAACTCAACATCTATATCCGATAGGTGGCTTTAAAACAAAGATTAAAAGCTTGAAAATTGTTGCCGTCGTACTTCAATTCGCACAAAGTATCAATGTTTGCAGAGCGGCCTCAGCTGGCAGGCTTTTGCCGCAGGCAAAATTTGATTTTGATCGCGAAGCGGCATCAAAATCAAAACTGCCAGGTGTAGCCGCGGCGCAAACGTTCGCCCCAACGGGCGTGGAGTATTACATACTACCAACCGGTAGCAGCAATGAATTATGTTAAGTGCTTGTCATATATCATTATTGACTGGAAAACATCTGCTACAATTTGAAGGATTTGGCGGCGGGCGCCTTTTTTTGGTTCTTTTTTGGCGAAGCAAAAAAGAACAATCATTATCATTTAATTTTAAGGTATGAATATTGAATCACTAAGAGAATACGCCCTGCAAAAAGACGAAGTAACCGAAGGCTTCCCCTTCGGCGAAACCACGCTGGTATTTAAAGTGAAAGAAAAAGTGTTCCTGCTCGCTTCGCTGGATGCATCGCCGCTGCGGTTCAACCTCAAGTGCGATCCCGATAAGGCCATCGAGCTCCGCGAAGAATACCCGGAAAATATTTTGCCCGGCTTTCATATGAACAAAAAACACTGGAACACCATCATCGCCGATGGCGGCATCAAAGACAGGCTGATAAAAGAAATGGTAGACGAAAGCTATCGGTTGGTCAATAAAAAGAAAAAATAATCATCTCGTCTGTCGGCCTGAGCTTGTCGAAGGCGAAGGCTATTTTAGAAAAAGAATATATGAGAAATAACCTGGTCATCATAGTTTTAATCCTGCTGGTAGCATTCGCTTTCTATTTCCTCGGAAAAAAGAACGGCAGCAACAACACCAAAACCGACATCGTTCAAAATGTCGAAATGATCAAAGAGATCGCCGAGCTCAGCGCACTAGATGTAACCGGCACCACCCAGATCACCATGACCAACCGCGGCGACAACAACGGCATGTGGAGCAAATTCAAAAACTACTTCGCCGAAAGCACCCTCCGCCTGGCCATTCCCTACGAAGCCAAATACGGCGTAGACATGACCAACCAAAAAGTGGAGATCAACACCAAAGCCGGTACCGCCATCATCTACCTGCCCGAATGCAAACTACTCAGCCTCCAGCTAAAGCTTGACAAAGTAGATGCCATCACCAAAACCGGCGTGCTCAATACCATCACCGTAGACGAATACATCAAAGCGCAAAAGCAGCTGTACGAAGAAGCCAATAAAACGCTGGTGAACAATCCCAACGCCATTAAGCTGGCAAAGGATCATATAAGGGTGATACTGGAGAAGTATTATAAGCCGATGGGGTTGAAGGTGGAGTTGGTGTTTGGTGGGAAGGGTGGGATGATGTAACCTGAAGCGCTGGCTTCGGGCCTGCACCGCGTTGCGGGCAGGAGGGGGAACGCGGATTTTTATGATGGTGATGATTTTGTATCGCCGCTTCGGCATCAAAATACTTTAACCTGCATCGGGGTCATAATAACACGAAGAGTCGCCGAGGCGTGGTCTCCTGACCTGCCTCTCCAGATGCAATTTTAGAGTAAAGGAGCTAAAGCGATACTTTCAGGCATCAAGTATTTAGTATGATAACCTTCTGATGGTAAGTTTGTAATTCCCGAACGAAGCTGGTCAGGAGACCACGCCTCGGCGACTTATATGTTGAGGTGCGAAATGATTGGCGGTATTCGTTCGTCGATACCAAAGCTGTATAGCGAACAAAGAACTGAGAAAATATTTGTCGCCCCGCAATATGTTAGTGGCAGTATTATTTTTTGCTGTTCATTTCCTTTTTTTGTCTCTCAATTAGATCATCCAAACTATGAATCGGATAACCCTTAATTAGTTGTCTATTTTTGTCCAGCTCAGGGTCTATTATCGGGCTAAAGCCATCAGCTAAAAACATTCTAATATAGTTGTCAAAGTCATGGTCACTTTTTATTATCTTAAGTTCTAAATTTTCAAATTCAAGTCCTGCATTTTTCCAATTTTTAAGAATACTACCGAAATTTAAAGGGTCAGATATAATTGGAACTACGTTTGAGAGATTCACAAAAGTTTCTGTTTCGCTATCCCTTACAAGGCAAAGAGGTGTGTAAAAAGAAATGTCTTTGTCAAAAGTCTTTGCAATGAGTTTACTGTATTTTACTACTTCAGTTTTTAAGATTTCCAGTATTTCTTCTTCCTTGTTTTTGGTCTGAACTAAAAAAGAATATTGTCCTGGGGAGTTGCTTATTGATGTAATACAAAATGGGTCATTTTGAGCTTTAAATTCTGCCATTCTGGATTCATAAAATCCTTTTCGTGATTCAGCTTCCAATTTGTTTAACCTTACAATTTTGCTTCTGTGGTAATCATATGAAAAAGACCCGTCTTCTAAAGTAAATCTTACACAATAGCTATATTCGGCATCGGATTCATCATTTGGATTCCAGCCAATCAGTGGAAATCTACCTCGTGAAATATTGGGCGAAGCTTTTAATGCGTTCAAAAGCCCTTGCCCTTTTAAAATTAATTTAATCCATAGATTGAAATCAAAGTTTTTTAAATAAGCTTCTTTGCGCTCATTTGGTAAAATTGGAATTCCAATTATTCTGTCAATTGGTCTTACACAAGTTTCATGAATGTTACCTATTGCTCTTTCGGAATCCCTATCGTCAACCTCTATTAATAAAGCTTCATTTGAATAAACTCCTTTTCCACAGTGTAAACATGTCAAAGGAGAAAATTGCTTTTTAAATAATTCCTCTAAAAAAGACTTATGCAGTTTTGCACATTCCGTTTCTTCAACAGTTTCAATATCTCTTGCAGGAAGAATTGCAACTCGGTCAGCTTTTAGTTGTGAAATATTCTTCTCTAAGTATCTGTCCAGTCCTGCTTGTGTAGCAAATCGTTGAATTACAGTCCACTTAGCACCAGAGAGTACTTGAATTTTATTATCGTAATAAATGCATTTAGGTTTACAGTCATCTGCAAATCGATACAATTCTACAATCATATAATCAAAGTTTTCATGGAATGATTCTATTAGTAATACATCTTTACCGACAGAATATTTCCCCATTTTGATTACCTCAGTTTTGAACATTTCTTCTTGCAATTCTGCATCGCTATTCAATTTATCTTCTTTCTGTATGTACTTTTTTAAAATTATCTCTAAACTTGTTTTATCAATAGACATTCTTTCAGTTGCATAAAACAGACAGTTTTTGATTAGAATTGACCAAATTAATTCAGGATTCTTGAAGCCTATTGAACTAATAGTCATTAAAGCGGCTTTTTCAATTGGATGTCCACTTTCAATATCAATTATTTCTATTGAAACTTTCTTTAGAAATGTCTGAAAAACTTCATCGTCCAAATCTTTTTTAGTAATTCGATAATATATTTTTGTTACTACAGCTTTAAGCTTTTCTAGAGTATCTCTTTCAGACTCATTAAGAGGATTGTCTAAAAAGGCTTTGTCATTTAATTGAATTGAGATAATAATTTTTCTTAAATCCTGCCTGATTTTCTTTGAAGAATCAGTTGTAGTTACAAGAATATATTGTTTCTGTATATTTTGTCCGTTTATTTCTTCTAACAGAAATTGTTCAACGGTTTTATAAAAGTCACTCGTTTCTATATCCGATAATGATAGGCTACGTTTTATTTGAAAAAAAAGAGTTTTAGAGTTTGAAAGAGTAACCTTTAAATCATCTATTGGTGTATCAGTTTCAAAATGTATTTTTGAAATTACGCTTTCGCCGCTTAAATTTTCAAAAAATACAGATGTGTCAGATTCCAAATACAGATTGAGTAATAGCCATGCAGAAACTCTTTGTTGGTAGTTAATTCCTGCGTTTGTTGCTTGTCCGCCTGCCATTATTTTAAAGTTGATTTTTTATTGTCACTAACGTTCAGATGAAGGTCTGCTTATAACCGCTGCTGAATAGAGAACAGATGCTGAGAATTTATTCGTCTACCAACATAGCAGTAAACCCCATGTTAGCGGCTGGCCCTGATTATCCCGGCTCGCTGTGCTTGCAATAAATATGAAAAAGCGGAATCTTTTGTTTTAGCCATTTTTTTATTTCTTACCTCTATAAAATTTGCATATAGTTCAACCATTGCAACTGTTAAAACTCCTGCCACTTTTACTGGTAATGAAATAGGGTTACTTAATAGTTGATGATCTTGATCAATAATAGCTGCGGCGGAAAGCCATGTTGTAGGAGATTTTATACTTATTAATGATTTTAGCGATTTAGAAACAGTTTCAATTCTATATTCCTTTAAAGTTGTTGAAAGGCCTTTGATACCGACTTTAATATTTTCTTGAAAAGCAACGGATATCTCTTTTAATTCTTGATTCGATTTAGCTTTTGATATTTTGCCTTGAAAATCCATTAATATTTTTCTGAAATGAAGAAGTTCATCGTTTCTTTTTCGCTTGAAATCGATAATTTTCTCTAAGGGTACATTCGGAATCGGACTAGGTAAAAGGCCGCTTAAATTTAAGCTTACGACTGGAAATCCTTTTACTTCATTTACTCGTTTAAAATTGAATTTTTCGTAGATGCCATAATCTGTACCAATTGTTGTTTGTTTTTTGTCAACTTCAGCAAGATATTTTGCTAATAGGGACATATATATTAGTGCAACATGGCTTTCGAATAAATACCATTGATCATCTTTTCTATCTGTAGAAGCTAATCCTAAATCACGGAGAAAATAATATAAATTTCCAGATGTTTTATTACTATGAATTCTGGAAGTTAATTCAGTTCCTCGCATTTTATCAATATGTAGTTTAGATTGAACAAAAGGCTTCCTTTTTATAAACTGTTTGAATTCGGGAGATTGAATTATGTTCATAAATTCTTGTTCAAAGTCATGTAAAGCATCCCAATTATTTCGGATTAACTCATCAGGTTTGATTGGTCTAAAATGACCTTCATCCAGTAAATAGTTGATGTCCGTAGACAACTTTGTTAAATATTGATTATCCCAACTTTGAGGAACGATTGAACTTAATTCGTCCCAGTAAAGTAAAGAATGTCTGAGCCAACTATTAGTGGGGATATTAATGGTTGGATAATATAGAATTGTTCTCATTATCATAAAAGCTAATTAAGGGTTGCCGCTAACTCATAAATATACGAAACCAAATCTCAATTACACATTGCGAATATTGCTCTAAAAAACTCATAAGAAATATTGTAAAAAATATCCGAAAGTGCTCCTCAGCTTTGCAAATACAAGTATATCATTTGGTAATAAATAATTCCTAGTGAAGAACATAAGGTTACGGCACCCCAATACTACCAATTCCCTTTCACAATTACAAATCTAAAAACCGTAAAATAAAATGCCCCTATCAGGGGCATTCAACTATTTCTGTAACCGATAAATTCTTACTTATTCCCTAGCATCCGTTCCAGCAACGCATTTTTCTCCCGCTCTACTTTCAACACTTCCTCAAACAACTCCACAATCTTATCAATCGGATTAAACGTGCAATAACTGGCGCTAAAAGTCCCCTGACTATTACTAAAGCTATTGTCATTGAAAGTATTAAAATACACTATCGCCGCCTCCTCATCAAAATTCTTTATCGCCTCCACCGGTACCTTCAACTCCTTCGCCACTTCCTGCAGCAGCGGTTCTTCCACCACTTCCTTGGCTTCCAGCAGCGATACTTTTTTCTGGTTCCACGTCCCTTCGGCAGGCTCAGGGCAGGCTTCATTGAGGGAGAGGGCAAGGGCTTCCTGTTTGATGCCCAGCATTTCGCGGAATCGTTTGATGTTGCGGCCGTGGGGGATGGTTTTTCCACGTATGGTAGTTGTATGGAGATAGCTACAATATAATTTAAACAAACGCATGCCAGATGGAGAAAAACCCCGCAGAAGAGTGGTGTTTTTCCCGTTTGTAAAATTGAGCAGCGGGTAAAGCCGGAATGATATGTTTATTCGCTGGTATCGTTGAGCACCTTCAGTTCTTCTTCCACATCCTTTAGCTGAACCGATCCTTCGCGTAACCCGGTTTCAATATCCATGCGCCGCACCTGTTTTTGAATTTCAATCACCTGGGCATCGAGTACAGCGATCCTGATATTGATCTTCTGCAGGCTCCCTGCGGGTATGGATTGCAGGCTGTCTTTGGCGGCTATCAGTACACCCATTGCCCAGGCGTTGTCCTTATGGTCATCGGTGCCTTTGGCCAACGATGTTAATTTAGCGTGCATTAATGCAATTGTACTGAGCGCCTTGTCTTGCTTTTGTTGTAACACCCGTTGTTGCTTGTACAGGCGGTGGAGCTTAAGCATGTATTCCTGCGCAAGGTCTAAAAGGGCCATTTTCACCTGCTGGTCACGGGCGATCATAAAGGAAAAGTAGTCATCGTTTGTTGCAGGAACAACTTTTAGTAATATCCCATCCTCCTGATGGCCCTGTAATTCGAGCAGCCGGGTGGCCGCCTTCTGAGGTAATGATCGCTGGCCGGTTTCAGCCATTGCAAGCAGCGAAAGACTTACTCCCAAAAAAGCAGCCAGTGCTTCCTGGGAAATGGAGTAATTTTTACGGAAGTTTTCGATAGAAGTATGTTGCATTGCTTCATTTTGTAATTAAAAGTGTGATAAAAACTGTTGTGATTTTTTTTAAATCACAATAGATTTTATCACACTCAAACTTTTTAAAGCGGGTGGATCAATGCAAAATTACGAAATTTCGATAGTATTTAAGGTGTGGCCTGCGGTTCAGGCTTAAAAGCGGCATAGCCTGACAGCCTTTAAATCTGTGTAATGATCATCTCACAAATGAATCACTCACCACCAGTTCTTTACTGCCCGCGGTGTGTTTGTAAAATCCTTCACCCGATTTCACCCCCAGTTTCCCGGCCATTACCATATTCACCAGCAGCGGACAAGGGGCATATTTCGGATTGCCGAATCCATCGTGCAATACTTTCAATATGCTATGGCAAACATCCAGCCCGATGAAATCTGCAAGCTGTAGCGGCCCCATCGGATGCGCCATGCCCAGTTTCATCACGGTATCAATCTCTTCCACACCGGCCACGCCTTCGTAGAGGCTGTAGATGGCTTCGTTGATCATCGGCATCAGGATGCGGTTGGCGATGAAGCCGGGATAATCATTTACCGCACAGGGAACTTTGCCCAGTTGTTTGCTGAGTTCAACGATGGTATCCGTCACTTCTTTTTTGGTAGCATAACCATTGATGATCTCTACCAGTTTCATCACCGGCACGGGGTTCATGAAATGCATGCCGATCACCAGTTCGGGGCGCTTGGTCGCAGCCGCTATTTTGGTGATGGAGATGGAAGAAGTATTGGTAGCGAGGATGCAGCCTTCGGGGGCTACTTCGTCCAGCTGTTTGAAGATCTTTAGTTTGAGATCGGTATTTTCTGTGGCGGCTTCCACTACCAGTTGGGCATTTTTTACGCCTTCGGCAATGTCTGAAGAGGTGGTGATATTACTCAAGGTGGAAGTTTTCTGGTCTTCCGTCAGCGAACCTTTTGCAACCTGCCTGTCGAGGTTTTTACCAATTGTTGATAAAGCTTTTTGCAGTTGATCTGCATTTAAGTCAATCAAGGTAACAGCATATCCGCTTTGTGCAAACACGTGTGCAATACCATTTCCCATTGTACCTGCCCCGATTACTGCTACGTTCTTTATATTCATGTCTTCTTTTTTAGTTATGAATTATGAGTTGTGAGGTATGAGTGCGTTTACTTAAGCTTTTTAGCTTTCGTAGTAAGAATAGCACTTCTGATCATTCTCAATAATTCGTTTGCATCTTTTTGTATATCTGAAAATTCTCTATGCCCCAAGTATTCTGCATCGTATAAGAGTTCAAGCCAGTAAAGTGATTCATCACATTCTTTTTGAGCTATTGCCAGTTTATGAATAAAATCCGCTGTACTTTCTGCATTTTGTGCTTCCCGGACTAATGCGCCAACGGCTGTCCCACTTCGCAGCAATTGTTTGCTCAAAACAAATTCCTTCTTTATTTCGACCAGATATTTGTACAGCTTCACTATTCTTCTTGCAAAGAAAAAGCTCTTCGTTTTTATAATACTATCACTCATAACTCCTCTCTCTTATTCCTTAATCCTAGCTAATGATTCTTATCTTATAATAATTCCTAACTCATCACTTATAACTCATCACTTATAACTCATCACTCCTCCGTCACTTAAACGCATTGAAGCCCGTCACATCCATACCGGTGATTAGTAAATGTATATCATGCGTTCCCTCATATGTGATCACACTTTCCAGGTTCATCATGTGGCGCATCACCGGGTATTCTCCGGTAATACCCATTCCGCCCAGCATCTGGCGGGCATCCCTGCAAATATTAGTAGCTACTTCGCAGGCATTTCTTTTGGCCATGCTCACCTGCTGAGGTGTCACTTTTCCTTCGTTCATCAATACTCCCAGGCGCCAGTTGAGGAGTTGGGCTTTGGTAATTTCAGTCACCATTTCGGCGAGTTTCTTTTGCTGAAGCTGGAAGCCGCCGATCGGTTTGCCAAACTGCACTCTTTCTTTACTGTATTCCAAAGCGATGTGGTAACAATCCATAGCAGCGCCGATAGCGCCCCAGGCGATACCGTAACGGGCTTTGGTAAGGCAACCCAACGGGCCTTTCAAACCTTTTACATTCGGGAGAATATTTTCTTTCGGAACTTTTACATTATCGAATACCAGTTCACCGGTAGCGCTTGCCCTCAGGCTCCATTTACCATGAGTGGTTGGAGTGGTGAATCCTTCCATGCCGCGTTCTACGATCACGCCCTGGATCTCATCATTTTCATTGCGTGCCCAAACCACCGCCACCTGCGCAAAAGGCGCATTGCTGATCCACATTTTGGCACCGTTCAATATTACATGATCACCGGCATCTTTAATATTCGTAAGCATGCTGCTCGGATCGCTGCCATGGTTGGGTTCGGTCAATCCGAAACAACCCAGCCATTCGCCGCTGGCCAGTTTTGGAAGATATTTATTGCGCTGCTCTTCGCTTCCATATTGATAGATGGGGAACATCACCAGCGAGCCTTGTACGCTTGCTGTGCTGCGAACGCCGCTATCGCCACGTTCCAGTTCCTGCATCATTAATCCGTAAGAGATATAATCGAGTCCGCCGCCGCCGTATTGTTCAGGAACGGTAGGCCCGAAACATCCGAGGTCACCCAGTTGTTTTACGATCTGCTCAGGAAATTCCGCTTTCTGCGCATACTCTTCAATGATAGGCGAGATTTCTTTCTTTACATAATTGCGCACACTCTCCCTGATGAGCTTATGCTCTTCGGTGAGTAACTCATCTACATTGAAATAATCGGGGCTCTGGAAATTGTCGGTTTTAGCGGCCATAAGAACAAATTAATAATTAATAATTAATAATGAATAATGAACGGCGATCCCGGTCATTAGCAGTGCAGGTTTTTGTAACCGCAGAGAATGGGAGTAAATAGAGTTTGCGCAAAGTAACCCTCTGCGTAAACTCTGCTACCTCTCGTTCTCAGCGGTAGAAGGTATATCTTTATCCGGCAAAGCGGGGCAAATATACTTTGTTTCCCGCAAAGGCGCAAAGAGAACGCAAAGGAAGGACGGAACGCAGATTTTTAAGATATTGATGATTTTTGGTGATTTATCTGCGTTAATCATAAAAATCATAATCATCCGCGTTCCATCTTCTCCCGCTTTGCGGGACTTAGTGAATCTTTGCGCCTTAGCGCCTTTGTGGTTAAAAATGTGCCCTGCATTAAACTTTTCCGGTTATTATAGTCTATAGGCAAACTAATTGAAGTATGAAGAACTTATTCTACATATTGCTGCTGCTTGTGGCCTTTTCCTGCAGCAAAAGTGAAACGCCAGATCCGGTCACACCACCTGTTACGCCACCCGTCACTCCTCCTGTAACTCCACCTACCCCCGAAGCATATTATTTTCCGCCCCTGACCGGCGATGAATGGACGACCAAAACGGCGGCTTCCCTCAGCTGGGATGAAACTAAACTACAGGCCGCATTCGATTATGCCGCCACCAAAGCCACTTATGGGCTGATCGTATTGCAAAACGGAAGGATCGTAAAAGAGCAATATTGGAATAACTGGACAAAAGACACCAAATATTACATTGCCAGCGCCGGGAAGAGCGTGGTTGGATTTGTTGCCGGAATTGCACAGCAGGAAGGGCTCATCAATATCAACAGTAAAACTTCCGCTTACCTGGGTACGGGCTGGACCTCTTTGCCGCCGGCGAAAGAAGATCTTATCACCGTAAAAAATCAACTGACCATGACAACCGGGCTGGACGACGGGGTAGCGGATGTGGATTGTACCGATCCTGCATGCCTGATCTATAAAGCGGATGCCGGTACCAGGTGGGCCTATCACAATGCGCCTTATCACCTGGTGCAAAAACTCATAGGAATAGCGGCAGGGCAGACTTTTAATGCTTATTGCAAAGCAAAATTATTTGATAAGATCGGCATGCCCGGTGCCTTCTGGCTTAATTACATTATGTACTGCACCACAAGGGAAGCCGCACGTTTTGGCTCGTTGATATTGCAAAAAGGCAAATGGAATGGCAGTACGCTTTTGAACGATACGGATTATTATAATGCCATGGTGAACACATCGCAGAACTACAATAAATCTTACGGCTACCTTTGGTGGCTCAACGGCAAAACCTCTTTCATGCTGCCGCAATCGCAGGTGGTATTTCCAACAACACTCAACGTAAATGCTCCGGCAGATATGTTCATGGCATTGGGAAAAGACGATAAGAAAATTTATGTGGTTCCGAGCCTGAATGTAGTGGTAGTAAGGCTCGGCGACGATGCAGGAAGTTCACTGGCCGGGCCATCGAGCTTTGATACGGAGCTGTGGGGGAAGTTGAAACTGGCGATGAACTATTGATCAATGGATAATTGATAATAGATAATGTTATAATGGATAATTTTACAATGGATAATTGATAATATTTTCAATTTGATAAAACTTCCTTTTTGGTAAGAATATTCAACCGAAAACATTATCCATTATAACATTATCCATTATAACATTATCCATTACATATGCATTATTCCTACCTCGCCCTCGGCGATAGCTACACCATTGGCGAAGCGGTTCTTTTGTCTGAAAGTTTTCCTTATCAAACGGTGCAGTTGCTACGGCAACAAGGGCATTCGTTTGCAGCACCAGAGGTGATCGCCAAAACCGGTTGGACCACCGATGAATTATCTGCCGGAATTGAGCAACATACTTTCCTGGAAAAATATGATTTTGTTTCGTTGCTGATCGGTGTAAACAATCAATACCGTGGAAGAAGCGTAGAAGAATTTGAAACGGAATTTACAGCGTTACTTCAAAAAGCTATCGGCTTCGCCGGAAATGAAACGTCACATGTTTTTGTATTAAGCATTCCTGATTGGGGAGTGACTCCGTTTGCTAAAGACAGGGATCAGCAGAAGATCGCAGAAGAGATCGATCAATACAATGCAGTGTGCAAAGCTGTTTCAGAAAAAAATGAAGTGAATTTTATTGATATCACCATAGCTCAAAGGGCTGATGCGGATGTAGAAGGGATGGTTGCAGGGGATGGGTTGCATCCTTCGCATAGGGAATATAAAAAATGGGCGGAGAAACTAAACATGGAAGTAATGGATAATTTTATAATGGATAATGGATAATTTTATAATGGATAATTATGCTCAATTAGAATGAACATTATCCATTATAACATTATCCATTATGAAATTATCCATTATCCATTAAATATCCTTCCATTTCAGCTTTATACTGCAACGCGATCTCCCTTGCTTCATTTGCAAAATCTTCTCCGCCTCCGGCGAAAATGATCGCACGGCTGGCATTTACCAGCAGCCCTGTATCCTTGTTCATCGCGTGTTTGCTGATGTCTTCGAGGCTGCCGCCCTGGAAACCAACTCCCGGTACCAGCAGGAAGTGATCGGGAATGATAGCGCGGATGTTTTCAAATTCAGTCGCTTGTGTTGCACCTACCACAAACATCAGGTTGTTCGGTGTTCCCCATGAAGCAACTGTTTTGAGTACATGTTCATATAAAAATTCGGAACGCAGCTGTGCGTTACCGTTATCTGATACCAGTTTCAGCATTTCAAAATCCGCCGCACCTTTGTTGCTCGTAAGCCCAAGCACGATCGCCCATTTATTTTCATATTCTAAAAAAGGACGGATACTGTCTTCACCCATGTAAGGTGCAACAGTTACTGCGTCAAAATCCATCGCTTCAAAAAATGCTTTGGCATATTGTGAAGAAGTATTGCCGATGTCTGCACGCTTTGCATCAGCTATCGTGAAATGTGTTTTAGGAATGTAGGCTACCGTCTCTTCCATCGCCTGCCAGCCTTTGCTGCCAAGGGATTCGTAAAAAGCAGTATTTATTTTATAGGAAACGCAAAGGTCTTTGGTCGCATCAATGATCGCTTTATTGAACTCCACCACTGCATTGGGTTTGCCCTGCAAATGTTTGGGGAGTTTGGTAATGTCGGTATCAAGGCCAACGCAGAGGTAAGATTTTTTTTCTTTGATCTGTTGTATTAAAGTATTGCGGTGCATGTGTGGTTATTTGCTGCTGCAAAAGTAGCAGTTTTTGAGGACTGTCGGACGGCTTGTGATTCTGTTGCAGGTCGGTTAGTCTTGTAAGGTAGTTTTACCGCAGAGAAAGGAGAGAGCAGAGTTTACGCAGAGGTGAATGTCTCTGCGTAAACTCTGCTCTCTCTTTTCTCTGCGGTTGAGTAAATCGTCATCTTTTTGATAATCTCTTCCTCATCGCTTCTGCGATATACTCATCCCCGCCTGTATTCCTTTTTTCCAGATGAGCGATGATTGTCCTTGCATCCTCTTCATCACGATTCTGGCTCAGTTTGAAAACATTTTCTATCGATATCACTTCTATCCTGAAACCCACGATGGCTTTGATCATAGCATCAATATATTCCTGCGAAAGATTTTCGAAAGCGCCACGGCTATCCTTACTGATATGCCTTTCCGTAATGTTTCTTACAGCTTCATATGTTCCGGCATCATCCGTAAAACTTATTTTTCCTTTTGCATGCACCGCAATATAGTTGACCGTGCTGCCCACCGCCGCATTCTTGTACCAGCCTGCATCGAGGTAGGCATGCGGACTGCAGAAAATCACCAGCACATTTTCGTTCTTTTCAAATGCAAGATGATGGCTGGTCTTTCTCATCAGGTGGCCGGTAAAAATAATTTTACCATCTTCTTCAATGATATCCAGCGGAAGGTGAGAGCCCACGGGATATTCGCCGTCCCAGCCGGTTACAAGGGCAAACGAATTTTCTTTGATGAATTCCAAAACCTTTTCGTGATCGGTTTCTGTATAGTAGGGCAATTTATACAACGCTGTTTTCTTTTAAAAGGTCAAGCATAAGATTTTCTATTTCGGCACTATCCCATTTCTCAGCGATGTTATTTGTCTGCATCACTTTGTCCATGATCCGTTGTTGAACATTTCCCTTTTGTAATGCTTCGCTGTAGCGGATCTGCGGGCTGAACGTAACCATGCTATAAGCAGGCGTCCATTGGCCAGGATGCTTGCTGCTGAAATTAGCTTCAATCTTTTTCTGTAAAAGAAAATTCGCATCACCAACTTTATCCCGCATTTCTACAAAGTTGGCCAGGGCAAGATCTGCGATCGCATCGGCATCAGGCTTGCGCAAAGACTGATATTCCTGTAAGATCGCTGACCAGTTTTCATTATGTTTATCGATCAATCCATTTAACACCGAACAATCCTCAAATCCACAGTTCATGCCTTGTCCGAAGAATGGAACGATCGCATGCGCCGCATCGCCGATCAAGGCGAATTTGTCATTGCGTATCCAGGGGAAACATTTTACAGTGATGAGCGATGAAGTAGGATTGTTGAAAAAATCATCGACCAATGTCGGCATCAGTTTTTTTGCATCCGGAAAAGTTGTTTCAAAAAAATCGTTGATCTTTTCTTTAGTAGTGAGTGATGCAAAAGAAGGTTCACCTTCAAAAGGAAAAAATAATGTGCAGGTAAAACTGCCATTCATATTTGGCAAGGCGATCAGCATATAATTGCCGCGGGGCCAGATGTGCAGGGCATTCTTCTCAATGCTGAAACTCCCGTTTTCATTGGCGGGGATGGTCAGTTCTTTATATCCGAAATTAATGAAATGTTGCTGGTATTGAAAGCGGTCATGCTGAAGCTGGTGAGTAAGCCGTGAAGCCGCGTAAGCGCCATCACTTCCGAAGATGAGGTCAGCTTTTACTGTAGTGGTATTTTCATCCAGGCCGTTTACAAAATGAGCTTCGTTATTTTCCCAATCGATGAATTCGCATTTTTCATTGAAGAATATTTTTACATCATTTTCTTCCGCAAGGTTCATCAGCATGCCATTCAATTCAGCCCTGGATACGGCATTGATGAATTGCCCTTCTTTTCCGTAAGCCTGGTAGGCACTGCTGCCATCGGCAAAATGCATCTGCCTTCCATGCATGGGGATGGAAATTTTTCTTATCTCATCCATGATGCCTACTTCTTCCAGGGCTTTGATACCCCGATCGCTTAAGGCGAGATTGATGGAACGCCCGGCTGCAGCTTTCTCCAGGCGCATATCGGCGCGACGCTCGTACACGGTAATATTATATCCTCTTTTGGAAAGGTAGATAGACAAAAGCGAACCTACAAGTCCTGCCCCGATGATGACAACTTCTTTTTGCATACGATATCTTTTTAGATAGTACTGTCAGCCTGAGCTTGTCGAAGGCACGTTGCATCGCCTTCTACAAGCTCAGGCTGACAGGGTGAGATTAATTTTCAAAAAATGATTGTATCGTTTCCCCAAATCTATATACATCTTCAAAACTGTTGTAAAGCGGTACAGGCGCTACTCTTATTACATTCGGCTCACGCCAGTCGGCAAGTATGCCATGTTTTTTCAACGCTTCGAAAATCCTTTTGCCATCTTTCAGCATGAGCATACTTACCTGGCAACCGCGTTCGTTTTCATCAGCCGGGGTAATTATTTCTATCAGCTTTTCCGGCGAATCTTCATTGATCTCGTTGAGAATAAACACCAGGTAGCTGCTCAATGCTTTCCCTTTTGATCGGAGCCTTGCCATACCTGCTTCTTCAAAAATATCCAGCGAAGCTTTATGCGCCGCCATGCTTAATACCGGCGCATTGCTCAGCTGCCAGCCTTCGGCAGTAGGGATCGCTTCAAAACCTTTATGCATTTCAAAACGGCTGTCTTTTTTATATCCCCACCATCCGGCAAACCGCGGAAGCGAAGGATTGGTAGCATGTCGTTCGTGAATATAAACCCCTGAAACTCCACCCGGGCCTGAGTTTAAATATTTGTAACTGCACCAGCAGGCGAAGTCAACGTCCCACTCATGCAACTTCAATTCCACATTTCCTGCCGCGTGAGCCAGGTCGAAACCTGCAACCACACCGGCTTTGTGGGCAGCATCGGTAATAGTTTTAAGATCAAAAAACTGGCCGGTGTAATAATTTACCCCGCCAAACAACACCAACGCAAGGCTGTCTTTATGTTCCTCAATAGCAGCCAGAATATCTTCCGTGCGGATAGTGTATTCGCCTTCTCTGGGAGAAATTTCTATCACCGCATCTTCATAATTGAATCCATGGAATGTTACCTGGCTTTCCAATGCATACTGATCAGAAGGAAATGCTTTCGCTTCGCAAATGATCTTGTATTTCTGTTGGGTTGGCCGGTAAAAAGTTACCATCAGCAAATGCAGGTTCACCGTAAGCTGGTTCATCGCTACCACTTCGTGAGGCAATGCGCCAACAATATTTGCCAGCTGATCCGAGAATTTTTCATGATACGGCATCCAGGGATTGCGTGCGTGAAAATGGCCTTCTACGCCATAGTTCGCCCAGTCTTCCAATTCATTGAGGATATGATCCTGCGTGGACTTCGGTTGTAAACCCAAAGAATTGCCGGTGAAATAAATGGAATCTTTTCCATTCACCATCGGGATATAAAATTTTTCGCGAAAGCTTTTCAGTTCATCTTTATCATCAAGGTGCTTTGCGAAGTCTAAGTTATTTTCAAATTTCATTTTTTGGAACGCAGATTATTATGATGGTTATGATTTTTGATCGATGGTGGCTATTACTTTTAATTCGATACAGATCGGGGTAGGAAGGCTTTTTACTTCCACTGTTGTTCTGCAAGCTTCCACACCGGAAAAATATTCGCCGTAAATTTTGTTATAGACCGGGAAATCTTTTTTCATATTCGTGAGAAAGACAGTCACGTCGATGATCTTTTCCCAACTGCTGCCGCTGGCTTCCAGCACGGCTTTCACGTTGGCGAATACCGAATGGCATTCGGCTTCGATATCGTATTTCAAGATATTTCCTTCGACATCCAGTTCCAATCCCGGGATTTTATTATCGCTTGCCTGTCGGCTGCCGATACCGGAAAGGAACAATAAGTTTCCGGCACGGCGGGCGTGAGGGTAGGCGCCTAAAGGTTTTGCTGCTTTTTCTGTTTTGATGATTTCGCTCATATGGTAGTTTTTTTAACCGCAGAGAACAGGAGGGAGCAGAGTTTTCGCAGAGAAAAATTCCAGAGAACACTCTGCGAAAACTCTGCTCCCTCCTGTTCTATGCGGTTATTGATATTCGATACAAATATTCTTCGCTTCCGTAAAAAACTTCATAGCTTCCCATCCGCCTTCCCTTCCAACACCGCTGTTCTTCACTCCTCCGAAAGGCGTACGGAGGTCGCGTTGCAGCCAGCAATTGATCCACACAATTCCTGCTTCCACGTTAGTTGCAACAATATTCGCTTTGCTGATATCCTGCGTCCAGATGGTAGATGCAAGCCCATACGAAGTCGAATTGGCTAATTGTAAAGCTTCTTCAACGGTGTTGAATGGTTGAAGCGTCACCACCGGCCCGAAGATCTCTTCGGTATTGGTTTTGCAATCCGGCCCTAATCCTTCGATGATCGTCGGTTCAATAAAATACCCATTTGCACACCTTCCCGATATCTGCAATGAATTTCCACCAGCTAATATTTTTCCGCCTTCTTCTTTTGCCAGGGCGATACAATACATGACCTTATCAAAATGAGCTTTACTGACAATGGCTCCCTGCTGGCTGTTGTCTTCCAAAGGATCGCCGACGGATAGCGCTTTTGTTCGCTGTATGAATTCCGTTTTGAATTTTTCGTAAACGGATGCTTCAATCAGGATCCTGCTGCCGCAAAGACAAATTTGTCCCTGGTTGCTGAAAGAAGAACGCATGGTGGTTTCCATCATTTTTTCCCAGTTACAATCAGCGAAAATGATGTTGGGATTTTTTCCGCCCAACTCCAATGATAATTTTTTAAACATGGGCGCCGCGATGCGTGCGATCTGTTCACCCGCCCTGGTGCTGCCTGTAAATGAAATGGCTTTGATGCCGGGATGTTTTACAATGGCTTCCCCGCAGGATGGACCATCGCCATGCAGTATGTTTAATACACCAGCGGGAAGCCCTGCTTCCACGCATATTTTTCCTAACAGAAAAGCGGTGACAGGGGTTATTTCTGAAGGTTTTGCAACTACGCAATTGCCTGCAGCCAACGCCGGCGCTATCTTCCAGGTAAATAAATAAAGCGGAAGATTCCACGGAGAAATACATCCCACTACCCCGATCGGTTGACGCACAGTATAATTGACAGCGGTATTTTCCATCGCATGGCTTTCAGCAGAAAAGTGCATGGCGCCGGTGGCGAAAAATCTGAAGTTGGCCGCCGCCCTGTAGATATCTACTTTTTTGCTCAGCCAGAGAGGTTTCCCCTGGTCATTCGTTTCCGCGAGGGCGAAAGCTTCTGCATGTTCATCGATCAGCTCGGCGATCCTGTTGAGTACCATGAATCTTTTTTCCGACGGCGTATTGCTCCATCCTTCAAATGCCTGCTTTGCGGCGTTTACAGCAATGTCCACATCTTTTTCATTGCTGTTGGGTATCTGTCCATAAATTTCAGCAGTGGCAGGATTGATGTTGTCGATGAATTTCCCGCTAAGCGGTCCGATAAAATTGCCCCCGATAAGATTTTCTAAATGAAATGGAATAGCAAGATTCATGGGACGAAGGTAGTTATAATGGATAATTGTTTAATGGATAATGGATAATGTTTTCGGATAATGGTACCTTCAAAAATAGTAAAGACTTGCGGGTTGAAAACATTATCCATTATCCCGTTATCCATTATCCATTTAATATTATCTTACACATCTAAAATCTATTGTTATGCCAGTAATAGCTCCTTTCAACCTCAAAAAATGGATTGATGAACACCGTGACTTACTGAAGCCGCCGGTTGGTAACCAGTGTATTTATAAAGAAGCGGAAAACTTCATCGTGATGGTGGTCGGTGGGCCGAATGCCCGCAAGGATTACCATTACAATGAAAGCGAGGAATTGTATTACCAGGTAGAAGGGAATATTGTTTTAAAAATAATCGATGAAGGTGTTCCGAAAGATATAGAGATCAATGAAGGCGATCTGTTTTTGCTGCCGCCCAAAACGCCGCATAGCCCGCAGCGTGGGGCCGGTACAGTAGGGCTGGTAATTGAAAAAGTCCGCGAAAGTGAAGAAGATGGTTTCCTATGGTACTGCGAAAATTGCGGAAATAAATTGTATGAAGAGCATCTGCATGTATCGGATATTGTGAAACAATTGCCACCGGTGATGGAAGGTTTTTACAGTGATGAAAATAAACGCACGTGTTCGAAATGTGGGGCTGTAATGGCGCCGCCAGTTAGAAAAGGGTGAATTCGTTGCTGCGCAACAAATGTATGGAACGCAGATATTTATGATTATTAAGATTTACGCGGAAAAAGATATAGAGGATGAATGATAATTACAAGCATGCTGAAATAACTGATTTAATCATCAAGGCATTTTTTACAGTCTATAACCGTTTGGGTTATGGATTTTTGGAGAAAGTATATGAACGGGCATTAGAAATTGAGTGTCTTAAACTTGGATTGAAGTGTATGCAACAATACCCCATTGATGTATACTATGATCGTCAGAAAGTAGGGTTTTACTTTGCTGATATAATAGTGAATAGGTGCGTGATCGTGGAAATAAAAGCGTTAAGTGAATTGAATAAAAAACATGAAGCTCAATTAACAAACTATCTAAAGGCTACAGAAATAGAAGTCGGTTTGTTATTAAATTTTGGAGAAAAACCTGAGCTTAAGAGAAAAGTTT
>Ga0247813_10000260_pt1 | contig 58948 bp, 54 predicted proteins | sample UWRJL169409C1_FD_180719 | JGI IMG/M metagenome (GOLD analysis project Ga0247813, IMG submission 180719) | Plant litter microbial communities from Arlington Agricultural Research Station in Wisconsin, United States - UWRJ-L169-409C-1 | ecosystem: Environmental > Terrestrial > Plant litter >... | reverse complement strand
GGCCCCAGAATACATTAAATTTGTTGAGGATCAAATCAACCGCAGACCTAGAAAAAGATTCGGTTATCAAACACCGATAGAAATGTTTAACCAAAAGTTGCATTTATAAGTTGAATGTACGATTCGCAAATTCGCAATAATACGTCGGAAGAATCGGGGCCTGATTGTGCAATGGCGGCCCGTACCTACTGCTTCGTATGTTTCGTTTTCTTCAGCGAAACAAGCAGACCGATAGCCAGCGCAACAGCGATCACCGAAAGGGAAACAAGGCTCGGGATCTCTACCCAGTGAACGATCAGCATCTTAATACCGATAAACGCCAGGATGAATACCAGTGAATACTTCAGGTATTCGAATCGGTGGAGCATGCCCGAAAGGAAGAAATAAAGGCTTCTCAATCCGAGGATTGCGAAAATATTGGATGTAAATACGATGAACGGATCTTTTGTCACCGCAAAGATCGCCGGTATGGAATCGACAGCGAACAGTACATCGGTGAATTCGATCACGACCAGGCAGGCAAGCAGGATCGTTGCCATGCGCTTTCCGTTGTGAACGACGATGTAGCTCCCTTGCTGATGCTCCCAGTCGATCGGGATAACCTTACTCAGCAAACGGATCCCGAAACTTTTTTTGAAATCGCTTTCCTCGTCCGATCCTGTCAGCATTTTGTAGGCGGAGAACAGGAGAATGCCCCCGAAAATATACGTCGCCCATTCAAACTGTTTAACGAACGCGGTTCCCAAGAGGATCATGATCAGGCGGAATACGACGGCACCGATGATTCCCCAGAAGAGAATATTGTGCTGGTATTTCTCCTGGATTTTAAAGTACGAAAAAATGAGTGCCATCACGAAAATGTTGTCGAGGCTCAGCGATTCTTCGATGAGATAGCCGGTATAGAAATCGATGAGTGCTTTGCCGGGAGAATAGCCCGTTGGATTGACATTCAGCAGGTTGGTATCGTACATCCAGTACACCACGCCCCCGAAAAGCAATGCAAGAACGACCCAGACGGTTGTCCAGGCAAGCGATTCCTTCATGCTCACCGCTTTTTTCGATTTATGAAATACGCCCAGATCCAGCGCGAGCAGGGCAAAAACAAAAAGTAGAAAGATCGCGTATATCAACATATTATATGTGGGTTCGAGCTACAAATATAGCAAGGAAAGCAGGCATGATCGTTAAAACGTGGACAGATGACTGCTTTTAGAACTCTTTGGGAATTGTAAGTGTTCGCTATTAAGCGTATAGGCTGAATTTAGAAGAAGGAGGTAAAATTTAGCTGTCAGCTGTTAAATATTCAATCACGAGTTCAAATTCGCCATTCACAGGACAAAACCGTCATAATATTAACCAGCCTGCTAAAAATCATTTATTTAAAAGGATTTAGCCTAAATTTACTCTTTGTAAAACAGCTAGTTCACTTCTCCCTATAACGGAATTCGATGATTGGTTTATGTCGGCCGGAAATAGCTGGATCGCACCTCTTTTTGAGACGCTGCATCAGCGATAAAATAAAATGGTGAGTTGTTTGTAGAGTAGCAGTACGAACAAATCTAAGTGTGAAGGGCCGGTTCAGTGAACCGGTCTTTTTGTTTGGCAGCGATCTCTCCGCGTCCTCATAAATACGTAGAACTTATTAATCCCTAAAACACCTCAAGGACTCTTTTCTGACAGCCCGAAATGGATTATATTTGCTTCATGAATTTCCAGCTCGTTTCCGATTTCGAACCCACAGGCGATCAGCCAGCAGCGATCAAACAGCTTGTGGAAGGTATCAATGAAGGTGTCCGGCATCAGACACTGCTCGGCGTGACCGGGAGCGGCAAGACATTTACCATGGCCAATGTGATCAAAAATGTCGAAAAGCCGACACTGATCCTTTCGCACAACAAAACACTGGCTGCACAGCTTTACGGCGAATTCAAGCAGTTCTTTCCTGAAAATGCGGTCGAATACTTCGTCAGTTACTACGACTATTATCAGCCGGAAGCTTATCTGCCCGTAACCGATACATTCATTGAAAAAGACCTCGCGGTGAACGATGAGCTGGAAAAGCTGCGGCTTTCGGCTACTTCGGCGCTGCTTTCCGGGCGGAAAGACGTGATCGTCGTTTCCTCCGTTTCCTGTATTTATGGTATCGGGAACCCGAACGAATTTGCCAATTCCATTATCTCCATCGAAGCCGGTCAGCGTATTTCCCGGAATAAATTCCTGCTTCGCCTGGTGGAAAATCTCTACTCGCGAACGGAAATGGACTTCAAGCGCGGAAATTTCCGTGTGAAGGGCGATACCATCGATATTTTCCTCGCTTACACGGATTATGCCCTGCGCATTGAGTTCTGGGGCGATGAGATCGAGACCATCAAAGCCATCGATCCCGAGCACAATACGGAGATCGACCGCTACAAAGAGATCAATATTTATCCGGCGAATATCTTCGTTTCAAGTCCCGAGACCACGCGCCGTGCCATCGATCAGATCGCGATCGACATGGTGATACAAGTCGAAAATTTCCGGCAGGAAGGAAAGCTCATGGAAGCCAAACGGTTGGAAGAGCGTGTGAGCTACGACCTCGAAATGATGCGCGAGCTTGGTTATTGTTCAGGAATTGAGAATTATTCAAGGTACTTCGATAACCGTTTGCCGGGCACACGGCCATTCTGCCTGCTCGATTATTTCCCGGACGATTTTCTCATGATCGTGGACGAAAGCCACGTGACGCTGCCGCAGATCCGTGCGATGTACGGCGGCGACCGCGCACGGAAGATCAACCTCGTGGAATTCGGATTCCGGCTGCAGGCTGCAATGGACAACCGTCCGCTGAAATTCGAGGAATTCGAGCAGATCGTGAACCAGATCATTTATGTTTCCGCAACACCGGCCGATTACGAGCTGGAACAGTCGGAAGGAATCGTTGCCGAACAGCTTATTCGCCCTACGGGATTGCTCGATCCGATCATCGAAGTACGCCCGAGCGCTAACCAGATCGACGACCTGATCGAAGAAGTGCAGCTGCGCATCGAGCGGGACGAGCGTACACTGGTGACGACGCTCACCAAGCGCATGGCTGAAGAATTACAGAAATACCTCGATAAAATGGGCATTGCCTGCCGCTACGTCCATTCGGAAGTCGATACGATCGAGCGTGTAGAGATCCTGCGCCAGCTGCGGCTGGGCGAATTCGACGTGCTGATAGGTGTCAACCTGCTGCGCGAAGGGCTCGATCTGCCCGAAGTCAGCCTCGTGATCATTCTCGACGCCGATAAGGAAGGTTTCCTCCGGAATGAGCGCTCGCTGGTGCAAACCGTTGGCCGCGCCGCCCGGAATGTGAACGGCCGCGTGATCATGTATGCCGATAAGATCACCGATTCCATGCAGAAGACCATCGAGGAAACGGAACGTCGGCGTCTGATGCAGATCGCTTACAACGAAGAGCATGGACAAGTGCCGGTGGCGCTTAATAAATCCAAAGAAGGGATTATGCGGTCGACAAAAGTCGCAGACGGCGACGTGTACACGCGTTTCAACAAGGAAGATCCGGAAGACGCATTACTGCTGGCTGCCGAGCCGCAGGAAACCTACCACAGTCCGGAAGCGCTCGACAAAGCGATTGTTGCGAAGCGCAAGCAGATGGAAAAAGCGGCAAAAGACCTCGATTTCGTGGAAGCTGCGCGGTTGAGAGACCAGTTGTTCGAATTGCAGGCGAGAAAGTAAAGGAATATCAATTGTCAATGAACAATTGACAATGAGTGCTCAATTGGCCACGATCAGGATCATTTCTACAGGAAATGCTTATTGAAAGCATCGCGTTTGACATCCGTTTTTCGTCATTTAGCTAAAATCCGTATATTCGGGTCGCATCATGGTTCCACAGAAAAAAATATTGCTGGTCGAAGACGAGATCCACGTGGTTTCGTTCATTCAGAAAGGACTTTCCGAAGACGGGTTTGAAGTCAGCGTAGCGCTGGATGGCCTCACAGGCTTAAAAATGGCGCGGGCTGCAGAGTTTGACCTGATTATTCTCGATATTATGCTGCCGGAAATGAACGGGCTGGAAGTTTGCAGCCAGATCCGGTCATTCAACCAGAAAGTGCCCGTTTTATTCCTGACGGCGCTCGGAACGGCAGAAAACATCGTTGTCGGACTGGATTCCGGCGCAGACGATTACCTCGTCAAGCCGTTCAAATTCATCGAGCTGCTGGCCAGGATCCGATCGCTGCTGCGGCGCTCGGATGTGCAGGAAACCGAGACAACGCCTTCTGACGATCTCTACACCTTCGAAGACCTGGAGCTGAACGATTACAATAAGACCGTTACGCGTGGCGGAAAGCCGGTTTCGCTTACTTCCACCGAATTCAGGCTGTTGCTGCTGTTCATGCAGAACAAATACCGTGTTTTGTCGCGGATCGATATACTGGAAGCAGTCTGGGGCATCGATTTCAACATGGGAACCAATGTGGTAGATGTCTACGTGAACTACCTGCGGCGAAAGCTCGATGTTACCGGCGGTCCGAAGCTGATCCATACCGTTATAGGAATGGGCTACGTTTTAAAAGAAGACCATGAAAGTACAGTTTAAGTTCCTGCTCCTGCTATTTGGCTTTTTCATGGTGATCATCGTGGCGTACAGTGCCGTGATCTATTATTCCGTGTCACAGTTTTCCTACGAAGATTTCTACAAACGGCTGGAAATACGCGCCATCACAACCGCCAAGATCAACCTCGACAAGAACGTCGAAAATACGAGCGCCATTCGCGAGCTGCGACAGGAATACCTCGAAAAGCTCGGGAACGAGCGCCACTATATTTTTTCACTCGACCAACACACCGATCTGCAGAAACAGGCCGCAAGCATTAATGTGCCCGTATCGTTCCTGGAAGAGATCGTGGCGAAAAAGACCGCCAATACGAAACGTGGCGAAGTATTTTTCTCCGGTATCCGCTACAGCTATGGCAACACGACCTCCATCGTGATCGTTTCGGCGAAGAATTACTACAATTCCCATCACGTGCTTTACCTGCGCGGCGTTATTTTCGCTTCCATCGTCGTTGTCGTGCTGTTCACCTTCCTGTTCTCCGTGCTCTTTTCGCGCCTTATTTTCCGGCCGATCATTAAAATGACCCGCAGCGTGAAGTCCATCGGCATGGAAAATCTGCACATGCGGGTAGAGATGAAAAACGAAGACGATGAGCTCGGGAGGCTGGCCATGACCTTTAACAACATGCTCGACCGGCTGGAAACATCCTTCGAGACCCAGAATAACTTTATCAGCAACGCTTCGCACGAGCTCGGAACGCCCTTAACATCCATTATCGGCGTGGCAGACGTTACGCTGTCTAAGCCACGATCACAGGAAGAATACATCGAATCGCTGCGCGTTATTGCCGAAGAAGCCGAAAAGCTCGACCGGAAAACCAAAGCGCTGCTATTCCTGGCGCAAACCGGGTTTAACGGAAAAGTGCAGCAATTTACCGGGCTCAGGATCGATCAGCTGCTACTGGACGTAAAAGACACGATTCGCAAGATCTATCCCGCCTGCCGGGTCATCATCGACCTGGAGCTGCTGCCCGAAAGTCCCGATAAGCTGAAAGTCAGCGGGAACGAACAGCTGCTGCACCTTGCCTTTTCCAACGTGATCGGCAATGCCTGCAAGTACTCCGAAAATGCGCCCGTAAAAGTTGCGATCGGCACTTCCGACACCAATGTCGTGATCGTTATCAAAGACGAAGGCATCGGGATTCCAAAAGATGAGATCCGTTATATTTACGATCCATTTTTCAGGGCCTCCAATACACGCTCTTACGAAGGATACGGTATCGGACTGCCGCTTACCCGCAACATCATCAAGATCCACGGCGGAGAGCTGCTTGTTTCAGCGATCGAAAACCAGGGAACAACCGTTCAGATCAAACTGCCTGTTGGCGATTTTAACATTTAACTGGGAATTCTAATCCCATTCTAATCTCATTCTTAGACCGGCTTAATTACCGCGGTATACATTTGCTTAACAACAAAATAATTGGAGTTATGCAAACGATTTTAATACCGACGGATTTTACAATTGAGTCGCTGGGGCTGCTCAAAATGACACTGCAGGAATATCCGCATGAACAGCTGAACATCGTACTGGCCCACGGAACCATTCAAAGCGATTCCATCCAGGAATTATTGTTTCATTCGCCGGCCAGGCTTATTGCCGGTCTCCAGGGAAGCGATTTCAAGGAAGCCTGCGCGGTGATCCAGAATAAATTCAGCACGCAGATCCGTTCCATCCGCACCGTTCTGTTCACTGGAAAAACGCACACTGCTTTTGCGAATCTGCTGGAGGCAAATCGGGTAGACGCGGTCGTACTGGCCGATCATTACACATTCAAATTTGCCTCCCGGAAAAGCATTGAGCTAACGCCTTATTTACGCTCGTGCCGCGTTAAAAAGCTTTCGATGGAATGGGAGGCCAGGCCGATCTCACCGGAAAAAGACAAACTGGCGGAAATTTTCGCCCTTTAAAACAGGAACTATGAAAACGAAAGCAGGATTTTTAAGACGCAATAAGCGCTCGCTGGCCTATATGGCTTTCTTCATCATCGGTGCGCTCGTTTTTTCGCTGCTCATTGTCCAGGATAAAAGTCCCGATCAGAAAATAATCGGGAAGTGGAGAGAGGTTTCCTGGGAATATGAGAAAGTGAACAGGAAAAAAGCAGGAAGCAACATGCCGAAGAAGCAGATCACTGACGACGTGAAGCACGAGCTTGCCAAAAACCTCATCATTCACCGGGCAGAAACCTGGGAATTCCTGCCGGACGGCAAATTACTGCTGTACCAGGCCGATGGTACGAAAACACAGCTCAAATGGAACCTCAAAGGCCGGGGGCATATTCTCAAGCTGCGCATGCAGGACGATGTGACGGAATATTACGACCTGAGCGACCTGAACCGCGAGAAAATGGTCCTGTACTTCGATGTGGAGATACAGGCAAAAGGAATAGTACGCATGAAATTTGAAAAAATCACATAAGATGTTACGTAAATTCAATACCAACAGGACGTTGGCAGACAATATCAAACTGGGAGGACTGACGGCTTTCGTGGCCGGAATGGTCAACGTAGCTTCCATTATGATCTTTTTTGCCTTTACATCCAATATTACCGGGCACATTGCCGTGCTCGCGGAAGAAATATCCAAGGGGAACTGGTACCAGGTCGCCATTGTTTTCGGGTGGATCTTTCTCTTCTTCAGCGGCAGCTTCCTGGCCAACTTCATTGTCATCAACCTTGGGAACAGGAAGCGCTCCATGGCTCATTCCATTCCGTTGGTGCTCGAGATCATCTGTCTCAGTGTCGTTGGGATTTACGGCCAGTTCTTCTACCAGGAAACGCTTACCGAAACCGAGCTGTTGCTGGCGCTCATGCTCTTTGCTATGGGATTACAGAACGGATTAACGGCAAGTATTTCCAATTTTGCGATCAAAACGACCCACCTGACAGGGCTTATGACCGATCTCGGGATCCTGTTCTCCATGTTTACAAAGGAAAATTACCGTCGCAACCAGGAGCTGCGCGACAAAGCAAAATTACTGCTCGTGATCGTCAGCTCTTACCTGGTGGGCGGGATCGTTGCCGGAAGCATTTACCTGAAAGCGAGCTTCCTCGTGTTTCACATTGTGAGCGCGATCCTGCTGTTCATCGTGGTATACGATTACTACAAGCTGAAATCGAAGATCCGCGTGAAGAAGAAAAAACTGTTCAGCATTCGCAGTAAATTCCATGCGGCGCTGGATAACGAGCAGGTTTCCTACACGAAAAGAGAGCAGCCTGCCGAAGGATAGCTGTGATGAAAAACAGGTTCCGATCTGCTGGTGTGAAGGAATTTACGTAACTTCGGTCTGCAATAAACCTCCGTTTTATGAAAGGATTTTCAGGTACATTAATCGGTTCCGCAGCAGCAGTCTGGATGCTCGTTTTCCTGTTATCCTCCGGGTGCAACAAACGAGTATCCTCCTATAACATGGATTTTGTGGGCAAATGGCGTACGGATGTTATTAACGACACGCTCATCAACGAATCGCTTCGCTGCGAGCTCATCATCGAAGACAAGGACGGCATTTTCAACAACAGCTGCAAAAGCGTGTGCGAAGAACAGCTGTGCGATTGTATCTCGACGCAATCGGGAAGAGCGCTGGTGAGCTTCGACAAAAAAAGCATGAAGATCGGATCGAGCAATTCCCTAACGCTGAGCATCGACCAGGAGCCGTACCAGGATGCGAACGGAAAATGGACGATGAAGATCGCCGGGCTGGTCTACTATAAGCAGTAGAGCGGGTTTCGGGTTGGCAGGAGATTAAGGTTTCAGGATTCGATCCGATGCAGACTTTCCCGGATAACGGTGAGCAGCTCCTGCAGCAATCGCTTTGACAGATATGAACCCGAACAGCGCTTCTATCCTGATTGTTTTCGTACTTTTACGCCACAAAATACACACATGAATTTTTCTTCCGCACTTGGTGCTTTGCGTCTGATCGGCTTTATGGAAGGCTGTTCCTTTTTATTGTTCGGGTTGACAATGCCGCTTAAATACAGTATGCAAATGCCCTTGCCGAACCAGATCGTAGGAATGGCCCATGGATTCCTGTTCATTGGTTATGTGCTGCTGGTATTCATTGTTGCGCGGGAGAAAAAATGGGATTTTAAAACGCAGTTCTGGGCGTATATTGCTTCATTGCTTCCTTTCGGGACCTTTGTTGCCGATGCGAAGATCTTTCGCAAATACCTTCCAACGCCGGAAAAGAACGTGTGAATTAAATGTCCGCCGCCAGGTTTCAATCCGTTGATGCGCTTCGTGCTGTGGCTGCCTTGCTGGTGGTAATGTATCATTTCCTGCTGTTTTCTGCGGATGGCATAGCGTTGTTCGATGGCCTGCAGGAGTCCCAGTTGTTGTTCGAAGTGCTGAAAACAGTTGTGCTGACGTTTTTCATCCTGACCGCAATGGTCATTCCCATTCATTTCGACCAGAACGCCTATACGCTGCGCAACTATCCCGTCTTTTTACTGAAAAGGCTTATTCGCGTACACATTCCGTTCCTCGCCGTTGTTTTCCTGATCGTGCTGACGGAGCAGGGGTTTCTGCTCTACCAGTCAAAGCCGCTAACGGTCGATTATTTTAAAGTCTTTGCAAACCTTACGCTCACAGCTGAGTTCTTTCACGTCAGGTGGTACAACACGATTTTCTGGACACTGGCCATCGAGCTGCAATTCTACCTGGTGATCGGGCTCGTATTTCCATGGATCAAAAAACACGGGCTGACGGGAACCGGCGTGTTTTTTCTCTGCGGAGAACTTCTGCATTACTGCTGGTACGATAGCCGGTTTGTCTGGTACTATACGCCTTTTTTTACCCTTGGATTGTTGCTGTACCAACGGATTGCCGGTCGGGCGGGGGCAGTTGTTATTGTTGCAGGAACAGCCATTTTGACCGGTTGCATTTACCTGCTGCACGATCCGTTCGAAGCGCCGGTTGTTATCATAACGCTTTTACTGTTTTTACTGGTGAAGAACACGCCCCGGTTCCTGAGTGCGGCCGGCAAATATACGTACAGCCTTTACCTCGTGCACGGGCTGTTCGGCTCCACGTTTCTATATTTTACACGTTTTTGGGAAAACAGCACCACCGTTTCCATTCTGCGGCTGTGTTGTGCGCTTTTACTGGCCTTTGCCGGCAGCTGGATCTTTTATACAGTGGTTGAAAAACGTTCCGTACGGCTCACACACCGGATAAAATACGGTAAAAGCTGAACTTTTTCTTATCTTCGCAGCGCTTTATGGATACAAGAAAACATGTAGAGGTGTGCTTTACACCGGGAGAATACGACTATTACAAAGACGAATACGAAATCGTAGTTGTGATTGACGTATTGCGCGCGACTTCAGCTATTTGCGCGGCTTTTCACAACGGAATACAATCGATCATTCCTGTTCCGACGGTTGAAGAAGCGTGGGAATACAAGCGAAAAGGCTTCCTGGCAGGTGCAGAGCGAAAAGGGCAGATCGTTGAAGGATTTGACTTCGGCAATTCGCCTTTCAGCTACATGAAAGAGGAATTCCGGGGCAAAGAAGTCGTGCTGACTACGACCAATGGAACAAAATCGCTCGATGTGGCCAAAGATGCGGAAATCGTTGTCGTTGGCTCTTTCCTGAATCTCGACGCGCTTTCGCAGTGGCTGGCCGTTCAGGATAAAAACGTCTTGTGTCTTTGCTCGGGCTGGCAGGATAAATTCAACCTCGAAGACACGATCTGCGCCGGGGCCATTTCAGAATACCTCATCAACACCGGAAACTTCATTTCAGAAGAAGATTCATCCATTGCTGCAAAATATTTGTACCTTTCTGCCAAGGACAATTACCTTGGTTACCTGAAGTCGAGTTCACACAGAAGAAGGCTTAAGAACCTGAACCTGAACGAGGATATCAAGTATTGTCTCACACCCAATCAGACAACTGTTATTCCGATCTTGAAAAATGGCAAATTGGTACTACACACTGCGGACGAAATTATTGTTGCTTAGCAGCATTCTCGTTCTTCCATTCTTTTTTCACGCAAAACCACTTCCCGTTACCGCATTGAAACCGGGAACGGTAACCTCTATGTGGGGATTTTTCGGCCACAAGCTCATCAACCGGATCGCCGTTTTTACACTTCCGCCCCAGATGCTCGGCTTTTTCAAGGAACACATCGAATACCTGACCGAGCATGCCGTTGATCCCGATAAGCGCAGATACGCGGTGGAAGGGGAAGAACAGCGGCATTACATCGACATCGATCATTATGCCACCGACAGCCTGGATGCTTTTGAGAACGTTCCGCGCAGGTGGGATGAAGCGATTGCCAGATTTACCGAAGACACGCTGCAGGCTTACGGAATCGTTCCGTGGCACATCCAGGTGATGAAGCTGCGCCTGCAGAAAGCCTTTGAGTCGAAAAACGTAGACCTTATCCTGAAAAATGCGTCCGATCTCGGGCATTACATCGGCGATGCGCACGTTCCCCTGCACACGACGGAAAATTACAACGGTCAGCTCACCGGCCAGCGCGGTATTCACGGTTTGTGGGAAAGCCGGATTGTCGAGATCAACGCCGAAGAATACGATTATTTCGTTGGAAAAGGGCAGTACATTCCTTCTGTGCTCGATTTTGCGTGGGAAGCCGTGGAAGCGTCCAATCTCGCAGTGGATTCCGTTCTCACCATCGAACGGGAGCTAACGGCTTCGTTTCCTACCGATCGCAAATACACCTATGAGCAGCGCGGAACTGTTCTCGTGCAGGCCTATTCCAAAGAATTCTGCGATGAATACAGCGCCCGTCTCAATGGCATGATCGAGCGCAGGATGCGGCAGGCGATTATTGCCGTAGGCTCGATCTGGTACACGGCCTGGGTCGATGCCGGTCAGCCCGATCTTTCCGCGCTTACGAATACGCCGCCGTCGGCTGCCTTGCTGAAAGAGCTGGAGGAACTGGAGAATATGTACCAGCACGCCGGGCACAAAGGAACGATCTGCGATTGAGTTGAAGACTTGATCAACTCAACTGGATCAGGTCGTAGTACATCAGTCTTGTTTTACCAGCCGTTGCCGAATCGTCCAGGAAAATGAAGTCGTTTTTGGTATAGTAATTCAGCTGCTTTGGTTGATTGTAGGCATCCAGAATTAACAACCGGCATGCAGGCTTCTGTTCAAGGATACTGTAACCCTTGATAAAATCCATTAATTCATAAGCGATACCTGATTGCTGAAAATGAACTGATACGCCGAGCCGGCCGATCTTAATGGCAGGATACTGCTTAAATCGTTTGCTGTTCGGGATTTTTCTTTTGCGATGGAAAACATTCCACACGTATTTCTCATAACCTTTATCGTGTAAGCAATCGTTCAGAATACTGAAAAATGCGATCACGACTTTGTTCCGGTGAAATACGTATGTATTGGCCATCCTTTCCTGCTGATAGTTCAGCGCATCCTGCTTTAAAAACTCATTAATGTCACTGTCACCGCAATCGAATTCAGCCAATAGCAATGCTTCCGATAGTAAATCGAATTCAAAATTTTCTAGCATAGAACCGGGATTTATTTATCCTTTTTGACGGATAAAATTCTTTCAACCAATGAAAAAATGCGATGCTTTTCGTTGGCACTTGCACGCATTTTGGATGATGCTTCAATTTTCTTATTGAAGTTCCGTGACTGTTTGCCACTTAACGGGGGCGTTATTTTGATAGGAGTTGCCATGACTTACTGCAAATTTACGATTATCCATTGTAGGTTTCAAACTTTTCCTGCTATTGGCTAAAAGATCATTTGTTCACAATTATCAGCGTAACTCAATAGCAGTTAGTCTATTGAATATAGTGCTATTTTTTGAATATGTTGCTTTTGAATCAATAAAATATACCATCTTCAGCCTCAATCATACTGTTTCACCGTTTTCTGTCCGGCAGCATCAAATTCGTCGTAGGTGAGCTTTGAAGTATCGTAGCCCCATTCCCCAAGCACGCGAATGCCGTTAACTGGGTCGATCGTATTTTCCCCGGTCCAGCCCTGTTCTTTTCCGTGGAAGATGTATTTGCGAATAAGGCCCGGGAAATTGGCATTGATCTCTTCCTGTTCGCCGGTGGCTTTGTTTTGAAGCAACACGCCTGAAAAAAACGGGTTGCCGGTATAATCCATGTGCGTGTCGAAGAAAACCGTCAGCGGTGTGTTCTTGAATCCGGCAAGAAAGACCCTCACCGAAAGCGATGGCACTTTCCCGGGGTTTCCGTAATCCCGCGAAACGGTGAACAGGAATTCCTGTTCGTTCACTGCGATCTTTTTAAGCTTCGTTTTCATGGCGTGAAGATAAGCATCCTCTTTGAAAGAAGACTTCTTGCCACTTTCAGTCATTTTTCAGAGAGAGCCGAATCCGTAACGGGCACTTTTGCCGTATCTGATTTAAAAAGATGAAATTGCTGGCCTCCATAACGCTTATGAGTTTGATTCTTTCCTGTAAATCGACAGGTCCGGCGTCCACGAAAGATACCGGAACCGGCATTTCGTATCTTGCGCTGGGCGATTCCTATACCATCGGCGAAAGTGTGGATGTGAAAGACCGCTATCCGAACCAGCTCATGGAAGCGTTGAAAAAAGCAGACGATTCTAAAGGATCGACGGAAATTGTTGCGAAAACCGGCTGGACAACCGACGAATTAACAGCAGGAATTGCCGCTGCGGGGATCGGCAGTAAAAAATATGACCTCGTTTCCCTGCTGATCGGCGTGAACAATGAATTCCGCGGACGCAGCCTGGAACAGTACAAAACAGCATTTAAGGAATTGCTGAAACAGGCGGTGAATTTTGCAGACGGAAAGAAAAACCGCGTTTTTGTCGTATCCATTCCGGATTACGGCTATACGCCTTACGGGAAAAGCAATCAGCCTGCGATCTCTGCGCGTATAGACCAGTTCAACGAAGCAGCGAAAGCCATCACGGCCTCTATGGACATCGTTTTCTTCGACATTACGCCGATTTCCCGCAAAGGATTGTCCGAACCGAAGCTCGTTGCCGGCGACGGCCTGCATCCTTCGGGTGCGATGTATGCCGAATGGGTAGCGCTCATGAAGGACGATGTGGCGAAAATGCTGATGAAAGATTAAGCAACTGCCCTTAAAATTCCTTGTGTCCTTCGGCTATTATGGTTAATCGAAAATGCCGGTTTAACTCACAATCTATTATAATGGCCTGTGGCTTCCCAAAGAACAACGCTCAAATTCGCGTACATTCGTTAACAGGAAGCTTTGGCTAAAAAGTACAGCATGAAAGAGAACATACAAGCAGTTTTTGCAGCACAGCAGCGACATAAATTCGAATTACGTAAAACAGATGCCGGTACGCGAATCGCTAAGCTAAAGCAATTGAAGCAGGCGCTGGAAAGCTTTGAAGAAGAGATCTATGCTGCACTCGAAAAAGATCTGAGGAAAAGCCGTTTCGAAACTGCGGTCACCGAATTGCTGTTCACTTACGCGGAGATCGATCATGCCGTGAAGAAGCTTCGCCGCTGGATGAGGCCGGAATCTGCGGGCAGAACCATCAGCAACCTCTTTGCACGCAACAGGATCTATTACGAGCCGAAAGGCGTATGCCTCATCATTGCACCCTGGAATTATCCTCTGCAGTTGATTATGAGTCCGCTGATCTCAGCAATTGCTGCCGGAAACTGTGTCATGCTGAAACCGTCAGAGCTAAGCGATGCCACGGCGGGAGTTATTCATGAATTGATCGCCAAAACCTTCGATCCGAAAGAAATTACCTGTTTTGAAGGCGATGCAGCCGTTTCGGAAGCATTGCTGGCGCTTCCGTTCGATCATGTGTTTTTTACCGGAAGCACGGCCATCGGAAAGATTGTGATGCAGGCCGCCGCGAAGAATCTTACTTCGGTTACGCTAGAGCTGGGCGGAAAATCGCCGGTCATTGTGGATGAAACAGGCAATCTGCAGAAAGCGGCAGAGAAAATCGCCTGGGGCAAGCTGGTGAACGCCGGACAAACCTGTATTGCGCCGGACTACGTGCTGATCGACGAACAATTGGAAGCAGCATTCGTTGAGCACTATAAACATGCTGCGATGAATATGTTCTTCAGCGGGCCGGTAATCAACAAAGAGGTTTACGGGAAGATCATCAACGAAAAACAATTTCGCCGCTTAAATGAATTGATCCGGAAATCAGTGAGCGATGGTGCACAACTGGCGTGGGGCGGAGAAACGAATGAACACGACCTGACGATCAATCCCACGGTACTGACAGCTGTCACTGCTGAAAATGCGGTGATGCAGGAGGAAATTTTCGGACCTGTCTTACCGGTGATCACGTATAGAAAGTTACAGGAGGCGATCGATTTTGTCAATTCAAAAGACAAGCCGCTGGCACTTTATATTTTCAGCGAAAGCGCTGAGCGCAAAGAAAAGATCATCCGGGAAACCAGCGCCGGGGGAACATGCGTCAATGACGTGCTGGTGCACATCAGCAATCCGAATCTGCCTTTCGGTGGTGTGAACAGCAGCGGAATGGGAAGCTGCCACGGTATTTTCGGATTTAAAAATTTCTCGCACCAGCGGGCGGTTGTTTTCCAATCGAAGCTCGGTATGACGAAGATGATCTATCCGCCGTACAACGGGAAAATGAGATTGTTAAAGTGGCTGAAGAAGCTGATATGACGATCGCGGAACAAAGCTGACGGCCCCTTGTGTAGTCAGGCTGCCCGATCAATTGTCAATTGTTCATTGTGAATTGTCCATTGTCATTATCTTTGCGGCACACGAAAATGTAAACCATGAGCAATCTCGCAGCAAACAATCCTTCCCTGAGATCCTGGGTTCCGGTACCTGAAAATTCCGACTTCCCGATCCAGAATATTCCTTTTGGGATCATTACTTCGTCGCAGCTGACTCCAAGAGTTGCCACGCGGATCGGTGATCACGTACTCGATCTGAAGACGTTATTTGTGCTTGGCTACATGGAAAACATGCCGTTCGAGGTCACCGATTTCGAAGCGGAAGTGCTCAATCCGATGATGAAGCGCGGCAAAAAAGCCGTCAGCGATCTGCGGAACCGCATTTCCAAATTGCTCGATGCCGAACAGGACGACCTGCAGAAAAACGAGCATCATGTGGCGCAGGCGCTGCTTCCGATGGACCAGGTTGAGATGCTGCTGCCGGTTGCAATTGGCGATTACACGGATTTTTACTCCAGCCGCGAGCATGCGACCAACGTTGGCACCATGTTCCGCGATCCGGCGAATGCATTGTTGCCGAACTGGCTCTGGCTTCCCGTGGGGTATCACGGGCGTTCGAGCTCCATCATCGTTTCCGGTGAGCCGGTTCGTCGTCCGAAAGGGCAGATCAAGCCGAGTCCGGAAGAGCCGCCGATCTTTGCGCCGTGCCGCAACCTGGATTTCGAGCTCGAAATGGCTTTCATCACCTTCGACGGAAAACCGTTGGGCGAAACCATTTCGACGGGCGAAGCGGAAGATTTTATTTTCGGTATGTGCCTGTTCAACGACTGGTCGGCGCGCGATATTCAAACCTGGGAATACGTTCCGCTGGGGCCGTTCCTTGCGAAAAACTTCGCATCGTCGGTTTCTGCGTGGATCGTTACGCTGGATGCGCTGCAGCCTTATAAAACAGCAGGTCCGGAACAAGTTCCGGAAGTACTTTCCTACCTTGAATTCGAAGGCGAAAAATCCTACGATATTCAGCTGGAAGTGTACCTGCAGCCGGAAAACGGAACGGAAACAAAGATCTGTACATCCAATTTCAAATACATGTACTGGAACATGGCGCAGCAGCTTTCGCACCACACTGTAAACGGCTGTAACGTGCGCTGCGGCGATCTCATGGGATCGGGAACGATTTCCGGCCCAACGCCTGATTCCTACGGATCGATGCTGGAGCTTGCGTGGAAAGGCACAAAACCTTTGCAGCTCAATGACGGTTCAGAGCGGAAATTCATCCAGGACGGCGATACGGTAATTATGCGCGGATTCTCAACCAAAGCAGGCGTACGCATCGGTTTTGGCGAAGTAAGCGGCAAGATTCTACCGGCAACTAACTGAAAGAAAGGAACGTAATGATCGTGCGAAGGTAGAAATCACTACTTTTGAAAACATATTTAATTCGTCAGATGAAAAAAATCACATTAATCCTGCCCGTAATACTTGTATTGTTCCTTGCTGCTGCCTGTAAAGAAAAGCGGGTAGAGCGCCGCATGGAAGGTAAGTGGGTAATTGCCAAACAAACAAGCTCGTACGGTTTTGGATTCGGTTCCGGCTTCGGCTACAGCGGCATTTCCAATCCCGGCACGATGGAGTTCAGCGACAACGGGAACGTGATCTGGACACAGACGCCGAACGATACGACGATCTATGTTCGCACCGGGACATGGACGAACAGCATTGATCAGCTCACGCTGAGCCTCAGCCAGGACGATAATTTCGAGGCGCAGGTTATTCCTTTCACGATCAAGAAACAAACACGCAAGGAAATGCGCCTGCTGGTCGTACTCGATTACATCGACGACAGCGGCTACCAGGTAGTTGACCAGGTGACGCTCGAAATGGACAAGGAATAAAAGGAAATCTTTCTGTACAATTTCTTTTATCAAAGAACGTTAGTATCAGCTAACCAAATAGATTAATCAATAATTCAACTTTAAAATTTACCCCGTTTATGAGAACAATCAAAGTACTGCTGCCCGTTTTAATGATCCTTTTCGTGGTCGCTTCCTGCTCAAAAGAAAAACGCATCGAGCGCCATCTTCACAAAGGCGACGGAAAGTGGAATATTACCGAAGAGCGATCGGAGTCTTATGTCAACGGCACCCTGGATGAAGTGGAGGTCTATCCGAATGCCGGAAGTATGACGTTCGATAAAAAAGGAAGTATCATCTACACACAAACCTACGAGCCCGGACAAGAAGATTCCTACGGAGGAACGTGGACAAATACGAAAGACGAGATAACCCTGATCGTCGATTCGGAAGTCTTGATCTTTAAGATCAAGGAAGAATCCCGAAAAGAAATGGTGCTCGAGTACAACGAGAGCTATACCAATTTCGAAGGAGATACCGAGAAATACGTAATGACGCTGAAGATGAAGAAAGCTTAAGCTTTTACAGGAAATAACAGAACGGCCGTCTCAGCTTTTGAGTACGGCCGTTTTTTTGTTCGGGTGTCCGCATTCACAGCCATTATGAAACGTTAACGATCACCTGTTGATCACTTCCGCCGAAGAGCGTGCATCTCATCGCGTTTCAGATTATCTTTGTACTGAGAATATTGAATTCGACAGAAAAGAATGGAAATACAAATAGATCTGGAACAGGAGCGCAAGGAAATTCTGCGTGCTTTTCGCGGATTGCTGCGTGCTACGAAAAACCGTACAAAGGAAGATACCGACCTGATCCGCAAAGCTTTTGACGTCGCTGTGGAAGCGCACAAAGAAATGCGGCGCAAATCGGGCGAGCCGTATATTTATCACCCGATCGCCGTTGCGCGTATCTGCGCGGAAGAAATGGGACTTGGAGCAACGGCTATCGCCTGCGCTTTGCTGCACGATACGGTGGAAGATACGCACATCACCCTGCAGGACGTAGAAGACCTGTTCGGTGCAAAAGCGCGTCGTATCATTGACGGATTGACCAAAATTCCGGAAGTATTCGACGAAAATGCGTCCATACAGGCAGAGAATTTCAGGAAAATGATCCTGACGATCTCAGACGACCTGCGCGTGGTGCTCATCAAGCTGGCCGACCGTTTGCACAACATGCGGACCCTGCAGAGCATGCGCCCCGAGCAGCAGCTGAAAATCGCTTCCGAAACGAAGTTTCTGTATGCTCCGCTGGCGCATCGCCTCGGATTATACTCCATTAAAACAGAGCTCGAAGACCTCGCTATGATGTACACCGAGCCGGATGTGCACAATATGATACAGACCAACCTGAAATCGACTAAAGACGTCAGGAATCGTTTTATCCGCCGCTTCGTTCACCCGATCCGCGAATCGCTGATCCGCGAAGGCTATAAGTTCGAGCTCGAAGCCCGCACGAAATCCATTTCCTCCATCTGGCGGAAAATGCAGTCCAAAGATCTGCCGTTTGAAGAAGTATTCGACCTGTTTGCCATCCGTATCATTCTCGATACGCCGGTGGAAATGGAAAAAGCCGATTGCTGGAAGGTTTATTCCATCGTAACCGATTTTTACCAGCCGAGTCCCGACCGTTTGCGCGACTGGATCTCTACACCACGTGCCAACGGCTACGAATCGCTGCACACGACCGTTATGTCGCCACAGGGGAAATGGGTAGAAGTGCAGATCCGTACGCGGAGAATGGACGAGATCGCCGAAAAAGGCCTTGCGGCACATTACAAATACAAAGAAAATTCGCGTGACGATTCCAAGTTCGACCGCTGGATCTCCGAGATCCGCGAATTGCTTGAAAATCCGGACGTAAATGCCATGGATTTTGTGGATGAGTTCAAAATGAACCTGTTCCATGAAGAAATTTACGTGTTTACGCCGAAAGGCGAGCTGCGCGTATTGCCTACCGGCTCCACGATCCTGGATTTCGCCTACGACATTCACAGCGATATCGGTAATAAATGCATCGGCGCGAAAGTCAATAACCGGCTTGTTCCGCTGAGCTATCAGCTGCAGAATGGCGATCAGCTGGAAATTATTACTTCGCCGAAACAGAAGCCGAATGAAGAATGGCTGCGCATCGTAGGCTCTGCCCGCGCACGGAACAAGATCAAATCGGCCCTGAACGAAGAGCGTAAAACCATTGCGCAGGACGGACGGGAAATTCTCGAGCGCAAGTTCAAGCAGCACAACATCCGCTTTACATCCGAGAACATTACCGTCCTGGAACGCTTCTTCGGCTTTCATTCCGCCACCGAGCTGTATTTCCGCATTGCGAAAGGTAAGATCGACCTGGCAAAGCTGCGCGAGATCGAAAATGTCAACGGCATGCTGCAGCTCGAGAAAAAAGCTCCGGCTGCCAACAAAGACAAGCACGAGCTCGATGTGTATCCGAAGATCAACAAGAAGGAAGATACCATCATCATTGGCGAGGATTTCAAGAACATCCAGTACCAGATGGCGCGCTGCTGCAACCCGATCCCCGGTGACCAGGTTTTCGGGTTCATTACCATTTCCGAAGGAATTAAAGTGCACCGCAATAACTGTCCGAACGCTGAACATTTGCAGTCCAAAATGGCGTATCGCTGTGTGAAAGCCCGCTGGAGGAGCGAAGACCTCGTGGAGCGCATTGCAGCATTGCGACTGATCGGGATCGACGATGTAGGGATCGTGAACAAGATCACCGAAGTTATTTCCAACGAGCACAACGTAAACATGAAATCCATTTCGTTCGAGGCCAACGACGGCTTGTTTGAAGGGAAGATCCGCCTGCTGGTTTACGATACCGAGCACCTTGAAAAGCTCATGCGCAAGTTTGAGCTCGTCGAAGGCGTTAAAAGAGTCGAGCGCTGGGATATGATGGAGGAGTAGTGATTGACCATTGATCCGCCAGCGGGCGGACACAATTGACAATGCACGAATAAAGATTGACACTGGCAGGAAGCTAAATTACTATTGATTTTGCCTGTGAATTGTCTTATCTTTCGTCAGGAGCCGTTGCTTTTAATTCCTGATTTCAGGAATCCAAGAATGGCCTTCAGCCGGAGTATCCCCGGGTGATCTCCGGGTAACAGCCGGTTGATTCCCGGGTGTTCTATGAAGGAAGCAGCAAGTATTCACCTGTGAGCTACGGGTTTTCCATTAAGTTCCCACCAGTCAGACACAGCTGTAATAAGTTCGAACGATTCGTGTTGGTTACACGTTGTCCATTGTCAACTGTTCATTGTGAACTGGTTGAGGCATGGTATTTGCTTGCTGCGCAGCATCTTAATCACCTGTTATGATGCTACGCTTACTACTATTTCCGTTTTTTGCCGCAGGATTTTCGTTCCATACGCTGGCACAATGTCCTCCGTCAACCACTGAGGGCGATCATTCTTCCTCTGAAACAGCTTCCGATGGTTCCGGCTCAGGCTTCGACTTTTCTTTTGAGCCCGTTCCTGTAAAGATCGGTTTGGGAATCAGTTCCATCATACAATCCTATAGTACCGATATTTCCGGGGCAGATACCAGGATTGACAATCGTCGTGACTGGCTGAACGATCATGCTGCTTATACGGGAATCATTTCCTGGTCGCCCGGTGTGCGGCGAAAATGGGACCTGGGAATGTCCTTTTCCGGTCAGCGGCTGGATTACATGCACGAAGACATCAGCATTGAGCCGGGAGGCGAATTGTCTGCCGGATGGAAAGACCGCGTTCCGCTTTCAATGAGCTACAAACGAAAGGCGAACGTGTTCGGGCAATCGATTTATGCCGAATACACGCTATTCAGGATCGGGCGGCAGATCAGCTTTTTCGGCCGTGCCGATGTTGGCTACAACCGTTACAAAGCAATTGCCCGGATCTCTTACCGCGATACCTGTGATTGTTACGAGCAGGTTGCCAGCGAAAAAGCCGTTTCCTATACGCTGACTGCCGGGACAGGAGTGGGCGTGCGGTGGGAATACAACTTCATCGGGGTGAAAGCAATGCTTGGCTATACTGTTCAATCGGCTAACAGTTTTGTTACCAAAGATCAGCTTGCTACGTGGGGCTGGCGCTTCGACGATCACAAGTATGAGTTCAATGGCTCGCCGGCCGGAGGATTGTTCCATATTGACCGCCCGGGCTACGATAAGGTAAAGTCGCGCAGCAGCCAGTTGTATGTGCAGTTTGTGCTGTATATTAATTTGGGGTATGTGGCGGATGAAGAGGAGTGGAAGTAGGTGGTAGTGGTAAGTCTGTGGTCGATTAGTCTTCGGTCGGGAAGTAGGAAAATAAGTTTATTCTGCTGTTTTTATATGACGGTAAAGAAGCTTTTACGGCAATCGTTGGCTTAATGTTCAAAAGTCAGCGTTAAATTGTGAATTGCGGAATTGTGAACTGTCAATTAATACGTACTTTTGCCCTTTCAATTTGGTAGCATGCAACAACAGGATTTGCAGGATACGGTTCGCAATATCTTCTCGGCTTATCTCGAGCAGAATGGTCACCGCAAAACACCCGAACGTTTTGCCATATTGGCGGAAATATACAGTTACGAAGGACATTTCGATATCGAGTCGCTGTATATTAAAATGAAGAATCAGAATTACCGCGTTTCCCGGGCAACTTTATATAACACGATCGAATTGCTGCTGGCCTGCAACCTTGTTCGCAAGCACCAGTTCGGTAAGAATATTGCCCAGTTCGAGAAATCACACGGTTCCAAACAGCACGATCATGTCATCGTCACGGATACAGGGGAAGTGATCGAATTCTGCGATCCGCGCATTCAAAGCATCAAAGCAACCATCGAAGAAGTTTTCGGCGTAAAGATCCAGCACCATTCGCTGTATTTCTACGGCGTTAAAAACCATCCAAAGACGGAAGATAACTAGTGGGAATCACGTACGACATAACTTCTTCGGAAACGTGTGGAATTCTGCGCCTGGAAGGACGGATCATATCGGACGAAGGATTGTCGGATATTTTACTGCAGGTTGACAAGACCATTGCACAAGGCAAACAGACCTGGCTGTGCGAACTTTCCAAACTCACTTACTGTAACAGCACGGGGCTTAACCTGTTTATCAGGATCCTCACCAAATCGAGAAATGCAGGGGGCGATTGCGTGCTCATTAACCTGCAGCCGGCGGTTCGCCAATTGTTCGAACTGTCCAAATTAAACGAAATTTTTACAAGCTATGCTTCGCTGGAAGAAGCACTGGACCGATATAATACAACCGCATGAAAGTAGATGTTCTTTTAGGATTACAATGGGGTGACGAAGGAAAAGGCAAAATTGTCGATGTTCTTACGCCACAATATGATATTATCGCACGTTTTCAGGGCGGGCCGAATGCTGGTCACACCCTGGAGTTCGAAGGTATAAAACACGTGCTTCACACTATTCCTTCCGGGATCTTCCACGAACGTGTGATCAACCTGATCGGGAACGGCGTGGTGATCGACCCGGTTGTTTTTCAGAAAGAGCTGGAAAAGCTCGAGCCTTTCAATGTGAATTACAAAGAGCGTTTGCTCATTTCCAAAAAAGCACACCTCATTCTGCCGTCGCACCGTTTGCTCGATGCAGCGTCTGAAACAGCCAAAGGAAAAAACAAGATCGGTTCCACGCTGAAAGGCATCGGGCCGACCTACATGGACAAAACAGGCCGTAACGGTTTACGCGTCGGTGATATTTTCCTGCCGAATTTCAAAGAAAAATACGATACGCTCGTCGAAAAGCACATCGGGATGCTGAAGCATTACGAAGGCTTCGAATACAACCTCGCGGAGCTCGAAGGCCCGTGGATGGAAGGAATTGAAGTACTGCGCAGCCTGAAAGCCGTTGACAGCGAGCAATACCTGGACAACGCGCTGCGATCCGGCAAAAAAATCCTTGCAGAAGGCGCGCAGGGAACCATGCTCGACATCGATTTCGGGACTTATCCGTACGTCACTTCTTCCAATACCGTTACCGCAGGAACCTGCACCGGACTGGGAATTGCTCCGTCCAGGATCGGCGATGTGATCGGAATTTTCAAAGCTTACTGCACACGTGTGGGAAGCGGCCCTTTTCCAACCGAGCTCGAAGACGAGACAGGCGAAAAGATCCGCCAGGAAGGACGTGAATTCGGTTCAACAACTGGTCGTCCGCGCCGCTGTGGCTGGATCGATCTTCCTGCCATGAAATACGCTATCATGATCAACGGGGTCACGGAGCTCGCCATGATGAAAGCCGACGTGCTCGACAAATTCGAAACGATCCGCGCCTGTACGAAATACCGTATCAACGGCGAAGAGCTGGATTACCTGCCGTACGATATCGACAATGTCGTGATCGAGCCGGTGTGGGAAGACATTCCCGGATGGAACCAGGATCTTACAAAATTGTCTTCTTACGCTGACGCTCCGGAAGCGCTTAAAGCGTATGTGCAGTATTTGGAACGACATTTGGAAGTGCCGGTGACGACCGTTTCCGTAGGTCCGGACCGTACACAAACATTAGCAACACGATAAGAAGGATTGAAGTCATTCCAACATAGATTATCAATTGCGCTTTTACTGGGCGCAATTTTTTTGTGCAGGCTCTCCGGCCTCGCGCAGAATGAATGGCTGGAACTGCTTCCGGGGGCCGATGAGCTTTCCTATGACGAAAATACCGGTATTCAGCGCTTGCGCGGCAACATCAGTTTTACCTACCAGGGCAATGTCATGTTCTGCGATTCGGCGCACTACAAAATGAAGACAAAAGAAGTCTGGGCTTACGGAAAAGTGCACCTGAACAAGCGCGATACGCTCAACCTCTTCTGCGATTCGCTCTACTACAACGGGAAAACCCGCCAGGCGAAATTGTGGGGAGACGTGCGGGTCAGAGACCGCGAGTACAAGCTCACCACCGATACGCTGGAATACGATGCGAAAAAATCCAAGGCGACCTATCGTTATGGCGGACGTATCGAGAACATCACCACCAGCGAAGTGCTCACCAGCCGAGTAGGTTATTTCTACCCCGATACCGAAGAAAGCTTTTTCCGCGGAAATGTCGTGTACAAAAGTCCCGACCTTAAAATGACCACCGATACGTTGCACTACAATTACCTGAAGCACCGCGTGTTCTTTTACGGCCCCACACATATTACGAACAAGGAAACAAAGCTTTACTGCGAAAAAGGCTGGTACGACGTCCGGACCGAAGAAGGCGTTCTGCAGGGCAATGCACGTATCGACCAGGAGCCGCGCATCATTGAGGGCGATAGCCTGTATTACAATCCGAAAGAGAAGATCGCCATCGGCCGCGGACACGTTTCCGTGCTCGACACCGCGCAGAAAGTGCGGTTCACCGGCGGTTACCTGTATTCCAACGAGCTGATCCGAAAAGACATGCTCACCGACAAGCCGCTTGTTCGCTTTATGAAATCGAAAGATACGCTCTACATGCGCGCCGACACCCTGTACCATTTCCGCGATACGCTGGGGAAAACACAGAGCATTTCCGGAAAGCACGATGTGAAGATCTTTCAGAACAAGATCCAGGGCCGGTCAGACAGCCTGTATTACGACAAAACCACCGGTATTATGGACATGTTGGGGCATCCGTATTTCTGGAGCAGCAATTCCGAGCTGCACGGCGACAGCATCCGCGCCTACGTGAAGAACGATTCCCTGATCGAAAAAGTGCACATTCGCCAGAATGCCTTTTCTGCCATGGAGATCGATTCGGGGAAATACTACAACCAGCTTGCCGGTAAAGAACTGTGGGCCTTCCTGGAAGATAACGAAGTCGTAAGGGCAGAAGTCAACGGCAATGCCCGCACGGCGTATTTCCCGGAAGAAACCATTAAAACCGACACGGCAACGCTGATCAAGCGCAACGGCATGAACCGTATTTTCTCTTCCGATCTGCGGGTCTACCTCGACAGCGGAGAAGTAACAGGGATAACTTTCCTCAAACAGCCCGAAGGCATTTTCTATCCCATCGACCAGATCGATCCCAACGAGCTGTTCCTGCAGGGCTATTCCTGGAGTCCGGCACTGCGGCCGAAAACGTGGCAGGAACTTGCCGAATAACGGTTTTCCCATGCTTTCCGGGTCGAGAAAGCCATAGCAGAACCAGGATGAAACCGGTAGGAAAGCAGCCGGCATAGCCGTTTCGCAAGTGATAAAAAGAGCAACAATTGCAATTATTTTTATTTATTTCTAATAAATTCAGTTTACTGAAAATGAGCAATTAAGCAGTTATTTTTAAGCCATTTTCAGGGCTGTGACCGCTCTTTTCAAAAAAAACTTTTCCGAAAAAGGTTACCTTTCTCTGGTGCCTGACATTAAGAATAAAACGAATAATAGAAATGACCGATCAGGAAATCATACGTTCAATTAAACAAGGGAAGAATGAAAAGCCTCTTGTTTTTCTGTACAAGGAATTTCCGAAGATCAAACAGCTGATCCTGAAAAGCGGCTGCAACGAAACAATTGCCCGCGAAGTCTTCAACGACAGCCTGCTACTGCTCATCGAAAAAATACAGCAGCCTTCTTTTGAGCTTACATCGAAACTAACGACCTACCTCTACGGCATCAACCGTTTCCTGGTAAAGAACGAGCTGCGCAAACAAAACAAGACCGCCTACGAGCTCGAATGGAGCGATACGCTCATTTTATCCGAATCCGATCTCGGTTACGACAACGAAGAAGAGGAACAGCTGAAAAAGCTCGACCTGATTCTCAACAAGCTATCCGAAAAATGCCGGCGCATCTTCGAATTGTTCTATTTCCGCAAGGTGAAAATGGAGGATATTGCGCGGGAGCTCAACTATTCCAGCGTGAATTCGGCGAAGACCCAGAAATACAAATGCATCGAACAGGCATTTGAGCTGTCACAACAAATTTCGCACGTGTCATGAGAGCCCGGCTGGAATCCATAGCGCGTGTGGAAAGCTACCTTTCCGGGGAGCTTTCGGGAACGGAGCGGACACAGTTTGAAGCAGACCTCTTAACCGACAAGCTATTGCAGCAGCTGCTGACCTTTCAGCAGGATTTTCAGAAAGCGATCAGCCGCCAGGCGCTCCGTGCACAGATCCGTTCTGCGGCAAAACAGGGTGGAGGCGGATCATCCGGCCTTTCGGGTAAAATGCTGCTCATTGGCGGCATCGTCGTTCTGGCCGGTATTATTGCTTATGCTTTGTTCGGAACACAGGCTCCTGCTGAAAAACAGCAGCCTGTAACAGAACAGCCTGCCGCAATTTCGGCTCCCGCTGCGGCAGTACATTCAGGAGATACCATGCCGCTGATCGCCGAGCGAACGCGCGAAACAGGCTACCAGAGAGGAAACGTCACAACAATTGACCGTTTTCCGTCCACTCCTGAAGAAAAAGCAAAGGAATGGCAGCCGTGGATTCCGTTCAAACGACAATATTTTAACGTTGATCCGGCAAAAGGAAGCACCATCGAAGGTAAAAGCGGAACAGTCATCATTGTGCCTTCCAATGCGTTTGTCGACAAGAACGGCGCTGTTGTAACTGCACCTGTCAGGTTTGAATTGATCGAAGCGATCGAAATGGCCGACATGCTGGCTTACAACTTAACGACCATGAGCTTCGGTAAAGTGCTTTCCTCAGGGGGAATGGTCCACACAGAAGCATTTGCGAACGGCGAGAAAGTTGAGATCAATCCCGATCGTCCGCTGTACATTGAAATACCAACCAGTCGCTACAATCCCGACATGATGGCCTGGAAAGGGACAACAGACGGCGACAGGCTGAACTGGGAAGATCCGCAGCCGCTGAGGAATTTCCTGGCAACGGTGAGCTTCGATCTGCTGGATTTCACCCCGAAAGGATTTGCCGATGAAGTGAGTGCTTACCTGCCGTTCCGCGGTCATGCAACCAATTCGAAGGCGCTGACCGACAGTTTGTATTACGCACTCGGATCGCCTGAGAATATTTCGCAGCTGACAGCTACCGGCATTACACTTTCTCCAACAAAGCGCAAACCTGTCGATCCTGATTTTAAAGGAGCGATCGGCGAGCTTACAGACAGCGAGGGGAACCTGCTGAAAGACATCGAGATCATTTTCCTGGTTGGGGACAACATAAACATGTCCGGTGAGTTTTCCCGTGAAAACGGCCGCTTTCCGGTAGATATTTACGACCGGACGCCTTTGCAGCTGCAGCTCGTAAAACCCGGATACGATACGATAACAACCAAAAAACTGACCTTCACACCGGAGAAAGTTACCCGCATAACAGCTGATTTCAGACTCAATGATGCGGTGACACTCACCAGCTCCGGTACGCAGTCGGCGGAGGAATTGCTGAGCTGTATGATCGATCCGTTGTCTATCCGGGCCATTCGTACGGCCGGTTTCAGCAACACGATACTGGCAACGAAAGCATTCGAAGAACGCGTTCAGCTGCTGCATAAGCTGAAAAACGGGCAGGAGCTGTTCGATCTGTACGTGAACAATCTTTCGCAGAATATGTTCGAGATCGACCAAATGGCTGCTGCGCGCCTCACCGGCACAGACAAAGCGGTTTTTGAAAAGCTTGCCGCGCAAAAGCTCACGAATGTGGAAAGCAATTCCATCCACAGCGGGCAGCTGACGGCGTACTACAAGGAAAAACGGGAAGAATACCGACTGGAAAACGAAACAGCGCACAACGCTTACCTGGCCGGCACGCAGGCCGAGCTGAACAGCCTGCTCGAAGAAGTGCAGGCGCTGCAGACAGCCGCAGGATCTAACGGATCAGGGCTATCGAAGAGCAAAGCGGCGCGTTTCCCGAAAAAAGGCGCACTTAACCAGGTGTATGCCACCAGCTGGTATTCCACCGGGTGGATGAACATCGACAGTTATGTGCATACGCTAGAAGAAGGAACGCCGAAAAACGTAACGGTCGACATGGGTGCAGGTGCTGTCGGCAGAAAGATCTACCAGTGCCTGGACCTGCTGAAAACGATCATTCCGCTCAACAGCGAGAACAATACGGCAACGGCAATCTTCCCGGATCCGTCGCTGTCAGGAAGCACCGATATGAGCTACACGTTCTGCGTCGGGATCGACCGGCAGGGTGGAAAAATAAAATATGCCGAGCAACGCTACAATCCTTACCAGACAGACCGGATTTCGCTCGTGTGGGAAACGATCTCCTCCGATGCATTGTATGAACGGCTGCAGGCGCTTTCTCCGGCAAATGAGCAGCTGCTGGGCGATCTGAAAAAAGAAGAAACATATATCAAAGAGCTCCTTCGGGCGAGAGAGGACAGATCGGCAGCTCAGACGAAAGTCAATACACTGCTCGATGAGTTTGCGCGTGAGTCTTCCATCATGCAATTGCTGTTGAAATTCATTAATCCGTGTTATATAATTCCTCCGGAGCCGAAAGCGCCGGGCCCTGATAAAAAACCTGAGAAATTCGAAGGCCAGATCTTCGAAACGACATAAAGACGTTTACCGCCACCTAGTGTAAATTTAATAACCACCCAAATCAGCCGTTCACGGTGCATTTAACGATGTGCCGTTTCGGCGTTGGTGTGGTTTTTTAGAATGGGGAACACCTTTTTTTCTTCCGGAAACCTGTTTGCAGGAGCGGAACAAGACAATTAACACCCCGAATACGTGTAACAGGTACATTCATACAGCTTTCATTATGTATTACGGAAGAAGTTGATTAACTTGGAGGATCAAATTGAACGTTATGAAGTGGGCATTTACTATCCGGAACAAGTTTAAGATGGCAATCGTTCTGCTGATCGTTTTCCTGGGATTACTGATCAAGAATTTTGTGGAAAAAAGACATGTTTCCGAGCTGGGAACGTCTTTTACATCTGTTTACAAAGACCGGCTGCTGGTGGAAGGCTACATTTACCAGCTTTCCAATCATTTGCATGTGAAGAAAATGGTCACCGACAACTGTTATGCATCGGTTGATCCCCGGGAAGTGGAGCAGAGCATAGGACACCAGAATACGGAGATCGGGAAACTGGTGACCGCGTATGAAAAGACCGAGCTGACACCGAAGGAAGAGTTTCACCTCAACCGGCTGAAAGAAGAATTGCTGGCGCTCAATCAGCTTGAGCGGTCATACATGAACCGGCTTGCCTACGATTACGACGTAACCGGCCTGAAAGAAGAAATGGCCGTTTATTTTGTCCGTACAACGAACAGTCTTCACGAGCTTTCCGAGATACAGCTTGCAGTTGGCAAAAAAATGAATGAGCATTCGCGCGAGATCCTGTCCGAATCGTCTACGTTTTCGCAATTCGGCTTAATGGTGCTGGTCGTGCTCGGCCTGCTGATCCAGGTACTTATTTTCAGCTCGAAAGATACGGTGGTGAGAACCGTTCGGAATGTGCGGTTGAATTAAGTTAGCGCGCCTTGTATAAGTTCTGAAAGCTCCGCAGCTTTGTTTACGGTCATGAAATGCCCGCCGTTTTTTACCGTTATGGCGCCGTGAATATTTCGGATAGGTAGAATGCGATCGCCTGTTCCATGAATATGAATGGTGTTTGCCACAGTTGTTTCGTTCTTCCAGTGAACTATTTTATCAATAGCCCATTTTAGGAATACGGGATCAGTATCTTCGAGAATTGATTTCAGCAGTCTTTTTTCTTCCCGGCCTTCTGTTCCGAAAAACCAATTAGCGATGCTGCCGCTTTTTGTGAGTGCTTTTGATGGTAACAGTTTATGAAGGCTAAGCCTTCCTGCAATTCGATAATAACCCGGGAGCTCATATTTTGTCTTTGCAGATGCCAGGAGGATCAGCTTTTCGACCGTGATTAGTCGGGCAATTTCACCAGCTATAATTCCACCGAAAGACAATCCGATAAAGATGGAATTATCAGTTGTTACCCGGGAGGCAAGACGTTGCGCGTATGCTTCAATGGTTTCTCTCTCTTCGGGAACCAACCATTGGATGAAAACGATATGATAATCCGGAAAATTCATACTCCGGAATACGCGTTCATCAGCACCTAATCCGCTGAAAAGATAGATTGTTTTCATATTGTCTAGCTTACACTGTTCACTTCAGCGCTTTTTCCATTTCGTAATGCTGCAATACGTCGAAGAGCTTATACGACGGTCCGATGAGCGTATAGCCCAGCTTTTCGTAAAAAGGCAAGGCATAATCCCTGGCGTGAAGGACCAGTTTCAAATAACCTTCCGATCGTCCTCTTTCTTCGACAGCGTCCATGATGAGCTTCCCGAGGCCTTTTCCCTGCTGATCCGATTCGACGGCAACAAAACGGACCTGGCAAACCGTATCATCTACTTTGTCCAGTCGTGCGATGGCAAGAATGTAGCCGTTTTCAGAAAGTGCAAAATGAATACCGGAAGCATCGCCTTCATGGCGTTCGGAGCCCCGTTCCTTTCCCAGCGGCTCACGCAGCACGCGGTAGCGAAGATCGTAATAGGTTTCCCATTCTGCGGGTGTTTCAGGCGTTCTTATAGTCATGAGCTGTAAATGCAATGGTGGTGACCCGTTTGGTTGGCTGGCCTTCTGTCAGCTCTTCGCGGATGAGCGCTTGTGCGGCTTTGTCTGAAAAAACTTCGTCGAGCGAGCGGACAATTCCCATGGGAATGTGCAATTCCTGCATATGGCTGTCGAGCGTTGCGGAATCGTAGGTACCGATAGCCGTTTGCAGCAACTGTCCGAGCTCTGTTCTGTGCTGTACACGTGCGACGTTTTCCGAAAAGCGCAGATCCTGTGAAAGCTCGGGAACCCCGAGGAACGCGCAAAGCTTTCTGAAATGCGTGTTGCTGCCGATGGCGAATGTGATCAGCTTGTTGTCGGAGGTCGTGAACAATTCCCCGTAAGGCGCAATATTCGGGTGAAGGCTGCCGATGCGCTGCGGAATGTGCTGTTCCATCAGGTAATTGGAAGCCTGATTTACGAGCGAGCTCACGGCTGCGTCGTAGAGCGAAACAGATACGCAGGTGCCGCGCTGTGTGCGCTCGCGGTCCAGCAGTGCAACGAGCAATCCTTCTTTCAGCTGGTGAGCGGCCAGCACGTCGATGAGTGCGACGGGCATTTTCACCGGTCCTGAATTTGGGGTCCCGTTCATGGACATGAAGCCGGTCTCTGCCTGCAGAATGAGGTCGTAGGCTACACGGTCGCTGTGGTCGCCAAATCCGGTGATTTTCCCAATGATGATCCGCGGATTGAGCGCGCTGATCTCATCTGTTGTAAGTCCGAACTTGCTGTCGTCGCCTTTTTTGAAATTCATCAGGAGCAGATCGCTGTCGCGGATCAGCTGCCTGATTGTCGCCCGGCCTTCTTCGGAAAGCAGGTCGAGGCGTGCATAGCGCTTTTTGTAGTTTACGGAAGAAAAGTAAGCCGAAACGGTTGCATCGGGAGCTTCGGCCGGCAATTTCCAGGTGCGCGTCACATCGGGCAGGGAAGGATGCTCGATCTTGAGCACATCCGCGCCCAGCTCGGCAAAGAACATACCTACCGACGGGCCGGCAAGCACGGTCGATAATTCAATTACTTTAAGAGATGCGATCATAGCGGTAAAAATAAGGTTTTCGCCGGGTTCGGGAAGAAGATCGGATGAGGTGATTTTCCGGGTTATGGAGCAGGAGGAATTGGGGGATCCCGAAGTAATATTACTTACCGGTTAGTAATTTAGCTAATTTACTTGGCTCCTAAACAGTTTTTACTACTTGACATTACAATTAATGGAGAATTAGGGAAATTGGGAAATTTCCCACACGGTTGGGAATATACCCCACAGTTTGGCCTCGCAGTCGAATAGTACTTTCCTGATGAAAGACCAAATTGATGTCTGGCTTCATTTTAGATCCTGGCGGATGAGCAGGGGGAAAATAATCTGAAGTAATAGTACTTACCGGTTAGTAAATTAGCTAACTTACTCAGCGCCCCGAAACAGTGCTGAATACTGACTGCCCAAGCCACCCGCCACAACCCGTTCAGCCTTTACCTCGCACTTTCCCCTGTTTTCTTTACTCAAAAATTCTCCACTTAATCACCTGATTTCGACACTTCACTCTGTCGAACCACAGTTTCAGGTTTTTCTTGTATTTACCGATAAACCAAATAGCTAGATTCAACGTTATAGATAGAAACCGACCGGAATTTGCCGGAACGCTTAACTTAAAACAAATCGCCATGAAGCTTACAGAAGAAAAACTGAATATGTACAAAGCTGTTGAAACAGTGTGTACATTGAACCATACGAAATGGAACACAGTGCCCGCTTTTGGAAGTGCTTTCTCCCGATTTTCAACAAAAGTAGCGCAGCTCGACCTGCTGGCAGAAGATCTGCTTTCAGGGCCGGAACCGCTGCTTGATATTGTACGGAAGCTCATGACAGAGATCGATTCGCTGCTGAACAACAGTATCGATAAACTGGTGACATTCCTGCAGCCCGAGCACAGCGATTTTTACACGCTGTATCTTTCTGCAAGAGCGGCTGCCCGTCAATAATACCGGAAAAGAATTACAGGAAGTTAGTTTAGTTGTGTATATAAAGGCCTTTGGGATTAGTAGCCCGGGGCCTTTTTTCTTTTGTCGGAACCCGGAACGATATACAGCCGCTTCGGAGATTATCGACCTGCCTGACGATCATGAGAACCTTCTCATTATTTAACAGTGAATTGCCCCGCTTTTTTTGAAGTGCCGGTTTTTCAGTCGTATTTTAGCGGGAATACGGTATTACAAAGCTCTATTTACACTGGTCTGTCAGCTGTTCACAAAGCAAATACTCAAACGCCGCAGATGATGGATAAGAATATAGAGCACTGTTTAAAAGCATACAAAGCATTGGAGAAGCTTTGCACGGCATACGATTCCGTCTGGAATAACTGCAGGCAGTTCAATAGTGTTTTCTCTCATTTTTCCGTTAAAACCACACAGCTTCAGATGTTTGCCTACAACCAGACGATCCTGCTCGACCCCGTTATGGTCGATAACAAAAGAAGTGTGGTGATCAATCCCGCGCAGCTCAATATGAATATGCAGCTCCTGGCAGCTGAGATCGACGTACTGATCACCCAAATGGAAGAGCTGCTGCAAACGGAATGTTCCGGCCGAACGGGTTTCAATGCGCGCTTTATGGAAGCCGCCGCAGAAACCAGGACTAACCGGTAGTCTTGTCCACTTAATCAAACTCCGGCTGGCATGATCTGAAACCCAATAAAAAAAGCGCCACTTCTTTCGAAATGACGCTGTATATTTTAGCTGGCTGTTTATTCAGCACTCAACACTGATTTCTTTAGCATTAAGAAAGTCCGGCAAGCTTTTCTTCCAGTACCGCGATCTTCTGCACGGCGTCTGCTTCTTTCTTGCGTTCGTTTTCCAGTACCTGTTCGGGAGCGCCTGATACGAATTTCTCGTTCTGCAGCTTTTTCTGAACGCTTACCAGGAAGCCTTTTGTGTATGTAAGCTCTTCTTCCATTTTCGCTTTCTCGGCTTCCACATCGATGGAATCGCCGAACGGAATAAAGTATTCGTTCGATTGTACCAGGAAGGAATTCGCATTTGCCGGCTTTTCGCTTACATAATCCAGCTGCGACAGGTTGCCCATTTTCACGATCACCGGATCGAAAGCTGTGTCGACTTCCGTGTTTTTCTTGATGAAGAGGTCGATGCGCACTTTATTCGCAATGTTGTGCTGCTTGCGCACGTTCCGGATGTTCGTGATCACTTCTTCGGCAATGGCGAATTGTTTCAGCACGGCTGTATTACCAGTACGTACTTTCGGCCAGGCGGCAATGATCACGTCGTCTCCGGCCTCGCGGTTACGCAGTAAATGCCACAATTCTTCCGCAATGAACGGTGTAAACGGCTGGATCAGTCGCAGCAGGTCTTCGAAGAAACCAATAGTTTTTTCCAGCGTTGCCGCATCGATCGGCTGCTCGTAGCCCGGCTTGATCATTTCAAGGTACCAGGAGCAGAAATCGTCCCAAACGAGTTTGTAGATCGCCATCAACGCATCGCTGATCTTGAAATTGTCCATCAGCGTGTTGATGTTCATCAATTCCTGGTTGTAACGCTCTTCGAACCATTCGATCGCCTTTTGCGAAGCTTTTGGCTGTTCGATGGTGCGTACTTCCCAGGATTTTACCAGTCGGAAGGCATTCCAGATCTTATTTGTAAAGTTGCGTCCCTGCTCGCACTGACCGCTGTCGAACGGCAGGTCGTTCCCCGCGGGCGAAGAAATGAGAATTCCCATACGAACGCCATCGGCACCGTATTTTTCGATCAGTTCGATCGGATCGGGCGAGTTCCCCAGCGACTTAGACATTTTGCGGCCGAGCTTGTCGCGAACGATTCCTGTATAGTAAACGTTCTTGAACGGCAGTTCGCCCATGTATTCGTAACCCGCAATGATCATGCGCGCCACCCAGAAGAACATGATCTCAGGGGCCGTTACCAGGTCATTGGTCGGATAATAGTACTTGATCTCTTCGTTGCCCGGGCGCGTCAGTCCGTTGAATACGGAAATAGGCCAGAGCCAGGAGGAAAACCAGGTGTCGAGTACGTCTTCGTCCTGTTTCAGGTCGGAAGCAGTAAGATCCGCGTTGCCCGATTTCGTTCGTGCAGCCGTTAATGCTTCTTCGGCATTTTTCGCCACAACGAAATCTTCCGGGCCGGAGCCGTAGAAATAAGCCGGGATCTGGTGTCCCCACCACAACTGGCGCGAAATACACCAGTCTTTCACGTTTTCCATCCAGTGACGGTACGTATTCTTGTACTTTTCCGGGTGGAACTTAATGTTCCCGTTCATCACGTTTTCCAGTGCCGGAGCGGCAAGCTCCTTCATGGATACGAACCACTGCAGCGATAAGCGCGGCTCGATCACGCAGTCCGTGCGCTCGGAAAAACCGACTTTATTGATATGGTCTTCCGTTTTTACGAGGTAGCCTTTATCGTCGAGCTCCCTGGAGATTTCTTTACGTACGTCGAAACGGTCTTTTCCTTCATAGTGAAGGCCGTTTTCGTTCAGCAATCCGTTGTCGTGGAAAATATCGATCGTTTCCAGGTCGTATTTCTTTCCGAGCTCGTAATCGTTCACATCGTGTGCAGGTGTCACTTTCAGGCAGCCCGTACCGAATTCCATTTCCACGTATTCGTCGCAGATGATCGGAATGGTGCGGTTGGCGATCGGAACGATGGCGTGTTTTCCATGCAGGTGCTTGTAGCGCGCATCGTCCGGGTGAACACAGATCGCCGAGTCGCCAAGGATCGTTTCCGGGCGCGTTGTAGCGATCGTGATCCATTCGTCGTCGGAACCGGCAATTTTATAGCGTATGTTGAACAGCTTGGAGTTCACTTCCTTGTAAATAACTTCTTCATCGGAAAGCGCTGTCTGTGCTTCCGGGTCCCAGTTGATCATGCGAACGCCGCGGTAGATCTTTCCTTTTTCGAACAGGTCCATGAATACCTTGATCACGGATTCGGAATATTCGGGGTCCATGGTAAACGCCGTGCGTTCCCAGTCGCAGGAAGCTCCTAGCTTTTTCAGCTGCTGGAGAATGACACCTCCGTATTGTTCCTTCCATTCGAAGGCATGTCTCAGGAATTCATCGCGCGTAAGGTCTGATTTTTTGATGCCTTCCTTGCGCAGCTTCTGAACGACTTTCGCTTCGGTCGCGATGGATGCGTGGTCCGTTCCCGGAACCCAGCAGGCATTTTTGCCTTCCATGCGTGCTTTCCGAACCAGCACGTCCTGAATCGTATTATTCAACATATGTCCCATGTGCAGAACCCCTGTTACATTCGGCGGCGGAATGACGACGGTAAACGGCTCACGATCATCTGGTTCGGAATGAAAGTAACCCTTAGCCATCCAGTGGCTGTACCAACGCTCTTCAGAGGCACGGGGATCATACGTTTTTGGAATTTCCATGTTGTTTTTTTTGTAAGGGACAAAGATAATTATTTAAGACGAATAGGGGAAACGGCAGAAATCGTATATTTCCACTGCATTCAATTGCTGCCTGTTATGCTGAAATGTCTTTTCCTGCTGATGCTTCCGGTTACTTTTCTGGCTTCCTGTTCTTCGGAGAGCAATGAAATCCGTTCTTTTTACCGGGACGGAACGACTATCACCGATTCTGTTCATCTAAGGCTGGTTGAGCGGGAACTGCCCCGAATTATGAAAGCAAATCACCTCGATGCTGAAGGAATCAGAATCTATACATCGCTGCTGCCGAATATGAATGATTCAATCGATAAGCTCGTGCGCCGGCTCGGCGATTCGGTTTACAGTCATATTAACTGGGATGAAAAAGCACCGGAGCAAGCTTTCGTCGACTCCTTGAAAAAAACAGGAAGGCCCTTGCTGAATGCGGGTATTGTTCTGATCGATAATAGCACCGGGCAGATAATTTGCAATTATTCCAGCTGGCAGGGTAAAAAGGGTGATGCTGTTTCTCTTGTCAGGCGGTTAGGCGGACTCGGGAGAACATTTTTGTTCGCTTTGGCGATGCAGGAAGAATACCGGCCTGAAGATCGTTATCCGCAGCTGCAATCAGGCGAAGGTTACAGCCCTATACACGAAGGTGGTCTGGACCGGACTTTTTACAATGCGATTGCACAGCAATCCGGTGGCGGATCGCCTTATGGATTGGGACAGCGCTATTCGCAGAAGCAGGTAGAAATCTTTCTTGACCAATTGCAGCTGGATGCCGAAGATATATATAACCATCCGGCATTTTTAGACCTTTCTGTTTCACTCACGGCAGTCACGAAAACATATACGGCTTTTTATAATGGCGGAATTCTGCACGTTCCGACGGTGATCGACAGTATAACCGATGCAAAAGGCAAAGTCCTTTACCGGAATCAGATAATTTCCAAAAGAATTCTGAACAAAGAGACATCGCATGAAATGATCCGGCTGCTCGATTACTATGCGCATGAAGGAATAGGTCGGGTGGTAGAACAGCGCTATGAAGGCTCTCCGGATTTCATTGGCAATTTTGCAAAGCCTGCCGGTGTCGGGCCTGCAGGTTATTTTATAGCGATAACAAAAAAATATACGGTGGGGATTTTCAGCGCATTTGCACTAAGAGACCTGCGTGTGCGGTCTGTTACATTCAATCAGCCACATGGAATGACTGTTCCCATCTGGCTGGAAGTAATGCGCGTATTGGAGCCTAAACGAAATCAAAATGAGGATAGACGCGTTATGGAACAAACCTATCCTGTTTTCCCCGAACGGAAAGAAACACCCGAAATCGCACTATAATCCATACCTTTCCGGCACGATCAAATTCCCTTATGCTGAAATTCATTGCCCGTTATCCGTTTTTGCTGTTCGCCGCCGTAATGTTGCTTTCCGGCTGCGCCGATACTTCTGAGGAAGTAACGCTGAAGCTGCAGGGCGACTGGGCATCGGCTGTTTTTCCGACCAACCGCCAGGAGCAGCACCGGATGGTTTTTTCGTTTGAAGGTTCAACGTGTACAATGATCAATCCATTCGCAACCGTATCCGGATTTAAGATCCGCGATGGCGTGCTGTTCAAGGCTAAAGCACCGGAAGATGCAACTACGGCAGATAAAGGCTGGAGCGCCTTTCGCATTGTCCGGCTGGACAACGACACGCTGGCCTTGTATCCGCTCGACAGCATGATGCGCAAGACGATCGCGGGCCAGTTTCCCGGGTTGAAATCAGATACGCTCGTCCTGGCAAAGATCCGGCGGAAGAATACCTTCGTGCCTACGAGCGTCAGCTTTTACAGCTCCATGTGCTACGGTACGTGTCCTTCCATGTCTATGGAGATCGGCAAAAACGGTTCCGTCAGGTATTTCGGTTCCTATTATTCCGAACAACTGGGCGGACATTCCGGGCAGCTTCAGAAAAAGGAATACGGTGCACTTGTGGAGTACATTCAGAAGCTTCCGTTGAAGGAAATGAAAGCGTCCTACGAAGCAGGCTGGTCCGACCAGCAAACCTGTTGCCTTGTTCTGCAGTCGAAAGAAGGCACGAAGCAGTACTATGTGTACGGTTATGGCGAAGAGCCGGTTGAACTGCGGCTGTTGTTCAGGAAACTGTTCGACATTCCCCGTGTGGCGAAGCTTTCGCCTGATCCGTTGGTGAAGGAAAGCAGCTTTGCTGCGTATTATTTCTACCAGCACTTTACACGCGACGAAGGATTCGTTCCGCCCGATTCAGCTGATTGATCCTGGTAATGATATGGTCAATTGTTGCAATTAAAAGTTTGTAAGGAGAACAGAATTCATTGTTTTTTATGCTAATGCCCGGCAGCATTCTACCGTATAGGAAGTTTTTCGCACAATGGCTGAAAAAGAGGTTGTGGGGATAGAAAAGAATGTATTTTCGCCACCATAATTACTGCGCATTTTGTGCAGATGACCATTGATCTATGAGAACATTCATCTTCCTCTTAATGATTGTGATCTCCCATTATACCTTGTCCCAGAGGAATGCGGAGCTTTCAAGAGTTGATTCTTTACTTCAGGCATATAACAAACCGGATTCGCCAGGATTTAGCATAGGAATCGTAGAAAATGGGCAACTGATCTATTCTCAGGGCATTGGTTTTGCTAATATTGAGACAGGCAAAGAAAATTCGGGTAATGGCATTTTTGGCGTTGCATCGATCGCCAAACAGTTTACTGCGGCATGTGTCTGGAGCCTGATCAAAGAAGGCAGGATCTCCTTAGACGATGACATACGGAAGTATATCCCTGAATTTCCGTTTTACGGAAAACCCATTCTTGTGCGCCATATCCTGAATCACACCACTGGTATTCGGAATTATCATGCAATAATGGAATTGGGCGGATTTGATTATGATAGTCAATATCATGATAATCAAACCATTTTAGATCTGGCTTGCAGACAAAAGGGATTGAACAATCTACCCGGAGAAAAAGTGATCTACGGAAATACGGCGTACACCCTTCTGGCGATCATAATTGAGCGTATAACACGTCAGAATCTTAATGAATATGCTCAAAATAAGATCTTCCGGCCCCTGGGTATGAATCATACATTTTATCGTACAGACACCACAACTGTAATTCCAACTAAAGTTGTGGGCTATGTAGTGAATGGAGAATCTTTTACATCTGTTTCCGGTAACCAAACTACCTATGGAGCTGGAAGCCTTTGTTCTTCTGTTGAAGATCTGGCTATATGGAGTAATGTGCTAAACGGATCAAACCCCGATTTTTTAGATCTGACACATTTTCTGACAACGGCCGAAGAATTGCCATCCGGTGAAACCGCACAATATGCGCGCGGAGTTATGATCGATGACTACAGAAACAAAAGAACTGTTCATCATAGCGGATATGGTTTGGGTGGACAATCACAGATCATTGCCGTTCCACAAGCTGGTATTGCAGTTATCATTCTAACCAACCTGGAATCAATCGACCCGTCTCCGCTTTCCTACAAAATAATAGATCTGTTTCTGCCTGTCCGGGATACAGAATCGTCTGAAGCTACCCAGCCATTCCGGCACAAACGCAGGGACCTTAAAAAATTTGCAGGACAATACAAAGAGCAGAGCAGCGATATGCAAATGGAACTATTCATTGAAAACGATACACTTAAAGCGCTCGGAAGCCTGGGTTCCAGGCCGAAAATTTTGGTCGGCGTTGAGAAGGGCAAATTTGTTCGGGCGATCAGCCCGGATGTAATGTATGATTTAATGCCGGCAAGAAATACCAATGCTGATCTGATCGTCTATTTTGGTGGAACGCCGTTTTACTTTTCCAGGGCGAACTTCATAGACGCCGGGAGTGTTGACCTAAGTGATTTTACCGGAAAATACCATTCAGTAGAGCTTTCCGTTGAGTATGCTGTTTATGTTGAAAATGGAACCTTGTACCTGGATTATCCTAATCATTCAAAAATAAAGCTTACGCCTGGTCAGCAGGATGAATTCGGGAATGGCCAACGAGTGCTCTATCATTTTGAGGGAAACGATGAAAATGAGGTAGTCAGGCTATTGTTGTCCGCGGAAGGAACGGTCAGGAACATTGAATTCCTGAAAAAGGAAACGTAGACCGGTCCGGGAGTAAGGGCACAAAAAAAACTCCCCGCTCAGCTAGAACGGAGAGTTTTCCAGTGAATAGTCAGTAGTGGGTCCTGTACTTACTCTTTGATGATCCTGTATAGGTTTGCTGAACCTGCCACCTGTAAAAGATAAACACCCGCTTGTAATTCTTTGAGTGAAAGCTCCGATCCGTCGAAGACCATAACAGTTTGTCCGAGCTGATTGGTGATCTTACCGCTGTAAGTTCCTCCGAGGTACAATTTGTCTGTCGTTGGATTCGGATACACCGAAAGCCCTTCTGTTGCTTCGGGAGCCGTTGCCGCAAAGCTGGAGCCCGCAGGAGCAACTCTGAGCGTATAGCAGGTGGCGCTATTTGCCCCGTTATACCCGATGATCCTGACATAATACGTTCCGGCTGCCTGGCTGTTGATGGTTACGGTTTCCGTTGCGCTGCCGGAAGTTCCCGAACCGATCTGCGTTCCGGCGCTGTTGTAGACGTACATATCGAAATCAACACCCGAAGGCCCGACGAGGCTGTAGGTATTATTCGCCGTTGCGCTGGTCACGATCCTGTAATAATCCACATCGGTCGAGGTCGAAATAGCCGCCGAATTCAAGGCGCCTGAAACGATCGTTGCTGCGGCGACCTGTGTTTCGTTCGGTTCGAAAGCTGTTCCGCAGGACGCGCCCACCGCTGTTGCTTTGATCGTATAGCACGTGGTACTGTTGGCGCCGTTGTAGCCGTATGCGCGGATGTAATAGGTTCCTGCCGCCTGGCTGTTGAGCACAACGGTTTCTGTCGCCGTTCCGCTGGTTCCCGCACCGATCTGTGTTCCGCCGCTGTTGTAGATCACCATGTCGTAATCCACTCCCGACGGACCCACGAGATTGTAGGTAATGTTGGACGTCGATCCGGTTACGATCTTGTAATAATCGTTGTCCGTAGCGCTGGAAATGGCTGCGGAATTGGTTGTTCCGGAAAGAATGGTCAACGCTGCCGCCTGTGTTTCGTTCGGCTCGAATGCCGTTGCGCAGGTCGATCCTGTTCCGCCGGTCTCACACGTCAGTGAAATGCAGCTGTTGACCCGCGAGCGGATGAGGTTGCCCGGCTGCGGGCCGAATCCGTTGTTGAAGTTCATGCCTACGCTGCTCACTAAGTGACAGTAGCTCATGATCGTTCCGCCGCCGGAAGGCAATGCCGCCGTACAACCTTCGCTGTAACCTGCTGTCGGGCCGCATCCGTCGATCGCACCGCCTGTCCATGTGCAGGCATGTGTGTGCGGCGATCCGAGGTTGTGCCCCACTTCGTGCGTGGAAACGTTCACCGGCCAGCTGTAATTCGGTACCGCGGGAATGCTTGAGCCAACGGAGCCGCAGAAGCCGTGCTTGTAATATTCAGAGCTGCCGCAAACGACGTCGAGCCACGCAACGCCACCGCCACCGGTTGTGGAGAACAGTGTTGCCAGGTTAGCGCCGAAGCCCGAGCGATTCGCAGAAAACGTGTTGAGATCGTTGTTGTACGAATCGGCCGTTGTCCAGATATACAGCTGGTTCAGTTTCGATCCGATGCTTTCGTTGTTGTAGATGACCTGGAAATTGTTGAACAGCGTTGTCATGTAATTCGTTACTGCTGCTGTGGATCCGAATGACTGGTACATATTGTAGGATGTTTCCCAGAAATAGGTGACGCATTTCAACAGCGCTTTTTCCGTCGCTTGTTCGTGTTGTTCGCCGGCCAGCTTGTCGAGCGCAATGCCGTATTGCTCCAGCGCTTCGGACCGGCATGGGTGACTGAAATCGACTTTCAGGTCGTCGTCCGTGTAAATAATGTGTGTTCCGCCGGTGTTGTGTTCATCCCGCACGTACCCAGCCTCGATGATGCTGTTGGAAGCTTCGTTCGTGAGGATCAGCGCTGAGAATTCGTTCTGAAAAAAGCTGAAGGTCACCACCGTATTTTTTCCGCGGATCGTTCCCTGGTAATAAACTCCTGGTTGACTATCCGTTACCGCCGAAGGATCGCTGGTTGTGACTTTGAATCCGTCGCCGAATAAATCTGCTTTCACAAGATCAGCTGTGAGCAGCTCGCCTTTAAACGGGATCTTTACGCTCAGTGCTTCGGGCTGCAGGGCAAGCAGCTCGCTAATAGCCGCTTGGTTGCTGTAGTTGACGAAGCCCGCATTGCTGACCGTTTTCGCGGTTTCTTCCTCCAGGGCAGGAGAGAGGCTTTTGGCTGTTGCGCCCGAAAAATCAAGCGTATAGACTGTCGAAAGCGACCGGAATGCCTCCTGTACCTTTTGCTGATTGGCCAGCGGAAAGGTCTTGTCAGTGCTGGTATATACCTCTTTGGAAATCCGTTCGACGGAGAATTCCTGCGCATACATGTTCGCGCCGGAACAGAGCACGCCTAATGAGACGAGCAATCGTAAGTTTGTTTTCATAAACCAGTATTAGAGTTGGGTTCTAATGTCAACCATCCACTGAACGGATTAAAACAAATTAACGTTTATTGGCGTTTTTTAACCTTATGTTTTTCGGAGTTAACTAAGAGTTGAAGGAGTGCTAATTGACTGTAAAATAGGTGTGTGTGATTCATTTGCTATCATCCGGAAATTTCGGTTCGCAATTTCCTTGATTTATTCCCCGGAAACAGAGTTCAGCGAAGCTAAAGCTGCTTCATCTGTGAGCGCTTGATAAGTCACGCTCTGTCTTGTCCCTTTTCAGTACTTCCAGCCGAAATTCAACACTTTTCGCAGTAATTTTTCAATCCTTCCGGGCGGATTTCAACAGCTCCCCACGCCATTTTCAAACCTTCCGGCTTAATTTCGATTGCTTCCCATCGGGCTTCAGAACCTTCCGACGCTAATTCAACACCTTCCCACGCCATTTTCACACCTTCCGGCTCAATTTCGGTTGCTTCCCATCGAGCTTCAGGACCTTCCGGCACGGCTTCAAGTCCTTCTCATGCCTTTTTCATTGCTTCCCACCGAATTTCATGAACTTCCAGTCCATCTTCCGCGAGCATCTGTGTAATCCGGGTGCCTGACAAATCCGCTCACTTCCTGAAAATTGCGTGTATCAGGAAAGAATCCTATTTTAGCTCGTAATGAAACAGCACCTCTCGCGCTCCGCACGCATTGTTTTCCTGGTTATCCGCATGTTTTTCGAGTGCTTTCTCGCATTCCTGATCGTTTACTGGCTGTGTACGGTGACGCTTTCGCGCTGGACGGTCAACGGCGGCCCCGGAACTGCTGAAAAGAAAGAGCTGACGGTGTACATCACGTCCAACGGCGTGCATTCGGATATCGTGGTGCCCATTCGTACCGATCAGATCGACTGGGCGAAAGAGCTGGGGATTGAACAGCAGCTGATCACCGATTCCACGCGGACAAGACTGGCGTTCGGCTGGGGCAACAAGCGCTTTTTCCTCAATACGAAAGACTGGGGCGATCTCACCTTTAATACGGCATTCAGTGCAGCTTTCCACCTCGGAACTTCGGCGATGCACATCGTTCACAGCCGCATTCCCGACACAACGTCGCAAAATACCATTAGGCTCCGGCTTTCGAAACGTCAGTACGGTGAGCTCATTGCTTTTCTGAAAGAAAGTTTTGCAAAGAACGGCGGCGATTACCTGCAGATCGCCGAACATCCTTACGGTAAATACGATTTTTTCTTCGAGGCAAAACGCTCCTACGGCTTAACGTATACCTGTAACAGCTGGACAAACGACGGATTGAAGGCCGCGGAGCAGAAAGCGTGCAAATGGACCGCTTTTAAGGATGGAATCTTCGTGCAGTACGGGAAGGAGTGATTTTCAACGTATTCTTTAAGCTTGATTCGTATTATTACGAATTCACAATTTACCCGGCTGAACATTTCCGCACGTTGATCGGATAATCGTATTACTGTTCTTTTAACTGTCGTTCAGCAGCGAATAGCGGGTTCCAACGAATTATTTAAGCTCAGTTCGTATTATTGCGAATTTGCAAATTCACTAATAAACGTCCGGCACGTGTCCGTCGGGCCAGTTGGCGGACGTGATCAAAAAATAAAAATCCAATACCAAAAAAAAGCCTCCCCGGTTTCCGAAGAGGCTCACTAGTACCGGAATTCCGATTAGTTTTTCTTAATCAGTGTAAATTCTTCCGCAGTACCTTTCATAACGAGCTTGTCGTCTTTGAACGTGTACGTGTATTTCATTTCGCGGTCTTCTGATTTGATCACCACTTCTTTTTTCTTCTCGTCCATTGTGAATTTAGACTCAGTATCACCTGATTTGTCTGCACCGTTTCCGGCAACTTTCACTTTTCCTTTGTCATCGAATGTAAAGGTAACTTTACCAATTGCATCGAATTGTTTCTGGAATGTCTCACGGATCATTTTTTCGTCGATTCCTGCACCTGCGTACATTGCCAACTGTTCTTTCACCATTTTGTCGGTGATTTTCTTTTGTTCTTCTTTGTCAGAAGAATACATCGCTTTTCCGTCCTGACCTTTCAGCTCGTAAAAAGACCATGTTCCGTTGATCGCTTCGCGGTCGCTTTTAGAGCAGCCTACGATGAACAATAATACAAGGGGTAATACTAATAAATATCGCATAAAATAATTTTAAAGTGGTAAAGATAAAAAAGCCAGCGGGGTTTTTCTCGTTTTAAAAATAAAGTTCTGAACTTTTGGCGATTGAGCACCTGTTCGTAACCGATATCAAAGGAATAAAAAGTCCGGCTTTGAATGAATTCAGGCCTGCAGCCATTCAACAGTCAGATATTCAACAGTTAAAATCAAAAGCCACCATCTCCGCGTATATCTGCGCGACCAACCTGCTTTATATCAACATCCTGGTACCTGCTTTGCGACCTTTTGCGTTAAAAGTCCTTTGTTTTCCCGTCTCCAATCTCATCTGAACGAACAAACGTCTTCTTCCCTTATTGTTTCAGTCAAACATCAAACATTCGTTTCAGGCCAACCCGCTTTCGCGCAGCATCGATCTCCATGACCTGCACCTCCACATGCTCGTGCAGGGAAATGTATTTCGAAGGATCTTCGACGTATTCGTTCGCGAGATTGGATTTGTGGATCAGGCCGTTTTCCTTGATGCCGATGTTCACGAACGCACCGAAGGCAGTTACATTGGTCACGATTCCGGTTAAGGTCATCCCGACTTTCAGATCGTCCATCGTGCGGATCCTGCTGTCGAATTCGAGTACTTTGGCCTGCTTGCGCGGATCGCGTCCCGGTTTTTTCAGCTCCTTGATAATATCGTCGAATGTATAGCCGTCTATCTCCGGGAAATCGGCTTTTTTCATTTCTTTCAGCACGGCTTCGTTACCGATCAGCTCTGCCACCGGCAATTTTGCTTTTTTAGCGATGGAAAGAACCGTTTTGTAGCTTTCCGGGTGAACAGCCGAGTTATCGAGCGGATTTTCGCCGTTGCGAACGCGCAGGAATCCTGCCGCCTGCTCGTAAGCTTTATCGCCCAGGCGTTTTACCTTCTTTAATTCTTCCCGCGAGCGGATTCCGCCGTTCTCCGTGCGGTACGCCACAATATTCTCTGCCAGCGCGGGGCCTAAGCCGGAAACGTAGGACAATAAATAGGGGGAAGCGGTGTTCAGGTCGACACCAACGGCATTCACGCAGGAAACGATCACGTCGTCGAGCGCGTCTTTCAGCTGCGATTGGTTCACTTCGTGCTGGTACTGGCCAACACCGACAGATTTCGGGTCGATCTTCACCAGCTCGGCGAGCGGATCCATCAGCCGGCGGCCGATAGAAACGGCTCCGCGAACCGTAACGTCGTAATCCGGGAATTCTTTTCTGGCAATAGGGCTGGCCGAATAGATCGAAGCGCCGTCTTCGCGTACAATATAAACATCGAGGTCGCGGTCGAAACGAATGCGCTTGATAAACGATTCTGTTTCCCGCCCGGCAGTTCCGTCGCCGATCGCTATGGCTTCCATTTTATAGGCCTGCACAAGCTGGGCGATCTTCGCCATGGCTTTGTCGGTTTCGTTTTGCGGTGCGTGCGGGTAAATGGTGGCGTTCGTGAGCAGGTTGCCCGACTCGTCGAGGCACACGACTTTACAGCCTGTCCGGAATCCCGGGTCGATGGCCAGTGTGCGCTTCGTTCCCACAGGCGGCGCAAGCAATAGCTGACGCAGGTTGGTCGAAAATACTTTGATGGCTTCTTTATCCGCTTTTTCCTTGGCATCGCCCAGCACTTCATTTTCGAGCGAAGGGCACATCAGGCGCGTATAGCCGTCTTTGCAGGCGTCCGTTACCAGATTCGCGCAGGCATCGTTGCCTTTCACGAAAAAGCGTTCGAGCTGCTCCAGCGCTTCGTCTTTTGAAGGCTGTGCTTTCAGCGAAAGAATGCCTTCGCGCTCTGCCCGGAATAACGCCAGGAAGCGGTGAGAGGCCGACCGGTGAAGCGGCTCCGAAAATTCGAAATAGTCCCTGTATTTTGCACCGGCTTCCTCTTTTCCTTTCATGAGCTTTGACTGCAGCATCGCTTTTCGCTGGAAGAGCGTACGGATGCGGGCACGCCCGGCCGGATTTTCATTGATCCATTCGGCGATGATATCGCAGGCGCCCTGTATGGCCATGTCTTCGTCGTACACTTCGCCTTTCACGAAACGCTCTGCCATCTGCTCGGGATCGCCGCCGCGTTGCGACATGATCATTTTTGCCAGCGGCTCCAGTCCGAGCTTGCGGGCTTTTTCACCCTTCGTGAGGCGTTTCTGCTTATAAGGAAGGTAGAGATCTTCCAGCACCGTTGTTTCAAAACAGCCGGTGATCTTTGTTTTCAGCTCCGGCGTCATTTTTCCCTGCTCATCGATGGCAGAAAGGATGGTTTGCTGACGCGCGATCAGCTCATCGTATTTCTTTGCGAGGTCGCGCACCGTTGCCACTTCTACTTCGTCTAGTCCACCGGTTTGTTCTTTCCGGTAACGCGAAATAAAAGGAATGGTAGCGCCTGTTTCCAGCAACTGAATGGTATTGGTGATCGACTTAGGCTGCAGGCCGCTGTTCGACTGGACGAAATCGTTTTTTAGCATGCGGCAAATATAATTGAGAATTCACAACCGGCAATTCAGATTTGACATTGATTAAACATCCTCGTTTGAGGAAATTCTGCCGAAAACAACGTCCTGATCCTGTTTCCGGCCGGAAGAAGTGCGCGCTCCAATGAATGCCTGTTCTGTATCTTTTTGCCGATCGGCACTTATAGTCTTAAACGTCCGCAGGGAAAGGAATTGCCAGCATAGAGATACCGCTTCCATGTACACAAATTACCTGGATTTCCATGCTGAAAGACATGTCGGAAAGTGTTAACGAATTGTAAACAACGGGCGAAAAAAGAATTTAGGCGGTATCTTAGCCCTCCTTAAATGAAGATTATGAAGAACATACATTGGATTGCTATTGTACTCGTTGTGTGCAGTGCGGCACTCGCAGGAGAGTTCATCCCAACAGCTCAGACAGCTTACGGCTCGACAGCTATCAAAACCGTTTCTGAATCGATCACTACACTTATTCCCGAAGACAGCGTTGTTAAAACTCCGGTAGGCTATACTGTTGTTTCCGGCGGCTATTCCAAAACGGGGAACGTAAGCTATTATGCGAACAAATTCCACGGGAGAAGAACATCGTCCGGAGCAGTTTACCACAAAGACAGCTTAACTGCGGCGCATAAAACACTGAAATTCGGAACGCTGCTCAAAGTAACGAATCTTTCCAACGACTCTGTCGTGATCGTGAAAGTAACGGACCGTATGGGCAAAACACCGCACATTATGGATTTAAGCTATGCGGGAGCAAAACAGCTCAATTTTATCCGTAACGGCATTGCAAAGGTGAAGATCGAAGAGATCAGCAGGTAACAGGCATAAGAACAAAAAACCGAAAAGGCTTCCATTTTGTGGAAGCCTTTTCAATGTATATCTGTCGATTACTGTATCGATTCCCTGATCGTTTTGATCGGTAACATCATTTTTCCTGTTCCCGGCAATAGAATAAACCCGTAATTGCTGTAAAACCGTTCCGCGCTTTCATCGATGGGATCAACGACTACGGCCAGTGTGCCAATGCTCCGGGAGATTTCTACACACCTGTTCAGTGCATTGATAAGCAGTATTTCTCCATAACCTTGTCCCTGTAACGATTGATCAATTGCAAGCCTGCCAAGCAGTATTGTGGGAAGATCGCTGTAGCTCGGCGGCAGTTTCTTTATCAGCTCCTCGGGGAAATCGTCTCTTCTAACAGCATTGGAAGAAAGTGTGTAGTAGCCTTTTACTCCTGCAGATTCGTCTGCAAGTACGAAACAGGCTGAAAGCTCCCTGCTGACGTCTTGTTTCGCTTGTTTCCGGATGTAGTCATCTAATAAGCTCTGGCCGCATTCAAAGCTCTTTTTATGATGGTTTTTTTCCAGTAGTTGTATTTCCAGCTTCATGTGTCTCATTAAATTTAGAATAATTCAACTGAGCTTTTTTAAGCTTTGCATTAGGCATAGGCGGGTTCAATACAGCATTCAAAAAGATCTTTTTATCCTCTATGGTTTTTAAGATCTGGTTGTTTTCTTTGATGATTTTATTAGCCTCCGCATTTACACAGAAAACAATAAATTCAGATAAGCTCTTGAAACCACTTAACGTGGACGCATACTTAATTAACTCTTTTTGTTCCCTGCTAATTCGAACATCCATTCTATCGTTAATTACTGTGCTCATACTTTTACTTTTAGACTTGGTACTTTATTATAACTGCTTGAATTGCGCTCTGATTTTTCTTCTTTCGTGTCTTCGTGATTCGTTGAATCTATAGTGACTGCTTTCCTTTTTCCTTTAAATGCGCTTTGATGGTGTTACTGCTTTCCTTTTTTCTTGTCTTTACTTACTTTACTGCTTTTCTATCTTCTGTAATCGATTATTCAAATTAGCATAAAGCAAATGTACGTGTATTTGACGTACAATAAAAATTTATTTTTCCTGAACCCAAAATGCCTTTAAACAAGAACGGCACCCGATAATGGATGCCGTTCTTGTCTTATATTATTCGTCCGGGATTTGCACCCGGCTTAACTCTATTTTGAAGACGTTGTTATTTAACAGCGGTCTTAGCTGGTTTATACGACAGCAGCTCGTCTACCGACATCACCGCAACGGGATGATAGTTACTGCGTGCTTCTGCGTAGATCTCCCGGCCCCAAGCCAGATCGTCTTTAGACCCTTTGAGTGCCGTGTAGATGGGCAGGATGAATTTGCGTCGGCCGGTGCGCATCAGGAATGTTTTCATATGCGGACGGATGGCTTTGTAGCCGGATTTGATCCCCAGTACATACCATTCGGTTGCGACTTCGGCATTTCCCCATGATTTGAAGCTGAGCTTCGAATCGAGCAGTGTCAGTCTCGCCGGGTCCATATGGTCGGGCAGCTGACGAATAAACGCCTGCCATTCCTGCGGAGTGTACTTGTCGCGTGTAAGTGCCGGCTCGCGTTTTTTGCCTTTTTTCTTCGGCGGTGCTTTAAAGATGTCTTCACCGGCGGCAAACTTATCGGCCAGTTGCTGGATCTTCTCAAAACGCGGTGAAACGATCTTTATGCAATTGTTCGGAATTCCGGCGCCATAGAGCCATTCGTCGGTGTTGAAATCGATCTTGTTCGGAATAAGCAGCTCGCTCATGAGGTACGTTCTGAATTGTTCGGTCGTGAGCGTCTGGAACTGGTGGTCTTTGAAGTAGCTTTTCAGGAACTTGTCGAATTTCGCACGGCCTACTTTTTTCTCGAGTGTTTTCAGAAAGAAAGCTCCTTTTACATAGGCAATGGAAGTCATTCCGTCGTCCGGATTTCTTCCGTTCAGGCCGAGCTTCAGGTGCGTATCTTCTTCTTTTCCTTCCTTAACGAATTCCGCTATTTCTGCTTCGAGTTCCTGGAATTCGATCAGCGCGAGCATGTCGGCTGTTTCTTTTCCGTAGAGCTTTTCCATGATCCTGTTCTCGAAATACACGGTAAAGCCTTCGTTGAGCCAGAAATCGTCCCATGTTGCGTTGGTAACGAGATTTCCCGACCAGGAATGCGCCAGCTCATGTGCGATAACGGAAACTGCGCTTCTGTCGCCGGCGATCAGTGTCGGATTGGCGAAGGTCAGACGCGGATTTTCCATTCCGCCGAACGGGAAGGAATAGGGCAGAACGATCACGTCGTATTGTTCCCATTTATAAGGTCCGTAAAGGCTTTCTGCTGCCGAGATCATCTTTCCGAGATCGGCAAATTCCCAGGAAACGTCCCTGATCATTTCCGGCTCGGAATAAACGCCGCAATTTTTGCCCAGTGCTTTGTATTCCAGGTTTCCGACTGCAAGGGCGATCAGGTAAACGGGAATGGGCTGTTTCATTTCGAAATGGTACCTGCCGTCAGCGGATCTCTTCTTCGGATTGGAAGCGCTCATCACGGCCATCAGCTCTTTCGGAACGGTAACGTCTGCCGAATACGTGATACGGTTTGCCGGCGTTCCCTGTACGGGAATCCAGGTTCGCGTAAGTACGGCCTGTCCCTGCGTGTACAGGTAAGGATGCTCTTTTCCGGCAGTCAGCGACGGATCGAGCCAGTCGAGTGCGCCGGCATCTTCGGTTGTTTTGTAATAAATGTTGATGTATTTCGTGTCCGGTGCAATCTTCACGCTGAGCGGCTGCCCGAGGTAATCTTTCTTCGCCCCGATGATGAAATCGGTTTCGGTCTCGCTGCCTTTTTTGCCCAGCGTTATCTTCTGGATCTCCGGGCCGTTGATATCAAATATCGCCGTGTCGGTATCCGTCAAACGCTCCATCGTATGGCGTGCAACGCCGTAAATGGTCTTATTCTCAAAATTAACGTCCAGTTCTAAATCAATATGCTTCGTTCGAATCTCGTTTGTGTTGGAGAACGAATGTGCATCTTCTATCGCCACGTTACCGGAGATAATGGGTTGATCCTTGTTTAAGGAAGGACTCAAGCCATCACCACAGCTGGAAAAAAGAAGAATGGCTGAAGCTAAGATTACTGAAAATTGGGTTCTTTTCATAGTCATATCTCTTCTGCGGTTGCTAATATAGCCTTAATATTAGGATTTTGGGTTGTCAGGATCGTCCTTCTTTTCGTTTTGAGTGAGGTGGCGGATGACTTCTGCGGCGCCCATCAGCCCGAAAAGTCCTGGCATATAACTCACTGTACCATAGAACGAGCGCTTGTAATTGGTGCCGTCGGTCATTTTCAGGGAGCTTTTCTGCTGCAGTTCGGATGAAAATACGCAGCGGATGGAGCTGTAATCGATGTTCTTCTTTTTCAGCCTCTTCTTCAGGTAATGGCCCAGCTGACAATTGAAGCTTTTGTGAAGATTAACGACCTGTACCCGCGACGGATCTGTTTTTCCGCCGGCACCGAGGTGCGATATGATTTTGATACGCAATCGTTTGGCGGCAATGATCCATTCCAGCTTCGGTGTAACGCTGTCGATGCAATCCATGACATAATCTGGCTGGTATTCTTTGAGGATCTCCCAGACGCGTTCGGGCAGCACGAATTCTTCGAGCACATTTAGCTGCACTTCGGCATTGATGTCACGCAGGCGTTCGGCTAAAACGACTGCTTTGTTTTTCCCGATCGTTGAGTCGAGTGCCGTGAGCTGCCTGTTTTTATTGCTCGGATCGAAGACATCACCGTCGATCAGCGTGATCGTACCGACTCCCGACCGTGCAATGAACTCTCCGGCAAAAGAGCCGATGCCGCCAAGGCCTACGATCATTACATGCGCCGAGCGCAGTCGCTCCATTTCTGTTGTTCCCAGTATAAGTTCTGTTCGTTCAAGCCAGTTTGTCATTGTGCTGTAAGTTGTTTTTTTCTATCGGATTCCTGTAAAATACCCGGTTGAAATTTGCGTAAACCTGTTCTGTAATCGTTTGCAAAGGTAGCGATTTGAGCTCGGCAAGCTTGTCGTAGAGCAGCTGTATGTCGAATGCTTCGTCATCCGTTTCCAGGAAGATCCGCTCCATCGGAAGGTGTGGAACAAGCTCCTGCAGGTGTTTGTCATAGAGCAGGGCTTTGCCGAAGCTCAGGCAGGCACCGAGATCGAGGAATTTCTGCGCCAGCTTCGTTTTTCGGAATCCATGAATGATCCATTCGGGCGAACCGGCGATTTTTTCTTTGAAGAGCAGCTCCAGCTCATTCCAGCGTCCAACGCAGTGAATAATAACCGGAAGCTGATGCTTTACCGACAGCTCCATCTGTGCGCGAAAGAGCTCCTGCTGTGTTTCCAGCGAAATGGTGGAATTTTTGTCCAGTCCTGATTCGCCAATGGCGACACAATCCGGATGCTCCAGGTGTTGATCGAGTTTTGTTAAAAAAAGGATGCTATTGTCTGATTTTCCCATAGGGTGAATGCCCAGCGAATAGAGCGTACCTTCTTGGATAGCTTCCCCGATATCTGCCTGATAAACAGTAAGACTGTCCGGATGCCTGTTATGCGAATGCACATCTGCGATTTTGCTGCTTCTATACTTTATTATCCGTTCCCACATTTCAATTTAATGTTAAACAAGGTTAAGAATTTATTTTTCCCTATTTTCACCACCTTCAAAACTAAATAGCAAGAATGGAAAATAGTACTATTGATATGGCTGAGGCTTCGATTCCGAAAAAAGGCCATCCTAAAGGATTGTGGGTGTTGTTTGGAACTGAGATGTGGGAGCGCTTCAACTTTTATGGAATGCGCGCTATATTGACGTTGTTCCTGGTGAACTCCCTGCTCATGAAAGAAGAAGAAGCTTCTTTGCTCTATGGCGGTTTTCTCGGATTGTGCTACCTGACGCCTATGCTCGGTGGTTTCATTGCCGACCGCTTTTTCGGGAACAGGAACTGTATACTCCTCGGAGGATTAATGATGGCTGTGGGACAATTGCTCCTGTTTTTCAGCGCCACGGTTTTCTCTTCGAACATCGGCTTTGCGACGACTTTAATGTGGACGGCCCTCGGAGTAATCGTTTTCGGTAACGGATTCTTCAAGCCGAACATCTCGAGTATGGTGGGAAGCCTTTATCCGAAACAGGAAAAAAGCAAGCTGGATACAGCGTTCACCATTTTCTACATGGGAATCAACCTTGGCGCATTCCTTGGACAAACAATCTGCCCGATCGTTGGTGACGTGAAAATCGGCGGTGTTCAGAACGTTTACGCATTTAAATGGGGATTCCTCGCTGCGTCTATTGCGATGCTCGTTGGAACAATGGTGTTCTACTTCCTCAAAAACAAATACGTTGTAACGCCGGAAGGCAAGCCGCTTGGTGGACTTCCGTCTAAGAACGATGCGTCCGACTACGAAGAAGGCGAAGCACAAAAAGCCATTTTCACAACGCGTAACCTGCTGCTGTCAGTAGTCGTTTTCATCGCGCTGTTCTTCCTGTTCCGTTATTTGCTGGACGGCGATAACTTCATCAAAACACTCATTTACCCGATTATTTATGCGAGCGGAATCACGCTGGCGCTGCTCATTATTTCTGACAAGTCGCTGACCAAAGTCGAGCTGCAGCGCATCCTGGTGATCTACATCGTTGCCTTCTTTATTATCTTCTTCTGGGCGGCTTTCGAACAGGCCGGATCGTCGCTTACCTTCATTGCTGCCAATCAAACCGACCGGACCTTTATGTTCGGCTGGGAAATGCCGGCTTCCATGGTACAGGTGTTCAACGGTGTATTCGTATTTGCCTTCGCGCTGCCGTTCAGTATCCTGTGGGATAAGCTGCGTGCAAAAGGCCGGGAGCCGATTTCACCTGCCAAACAAGCTATCGGGCTTGCGCTGATCGCATTGAGCTATTTCATTATCGCGCACAATGTAAAAGACCTTGGTAACAACGGACTCCTTGGCGTAAAATGGCTCATCTTATTGTACCTGATCCAGACATTTGCCGAATTGTGCCTGTCGCCGATCGGTTTGTCCCTTGTTGGAAAATTATCACCTAAGCGTTTTGCATCGTTGCTGTTCGGTGTGTTCTTCCTGTCGAATGCGGCTGGTTACGCACTTTCCGGTTCACTCGGATCGATCCTGCCTCCAACGGGCGATAAATACAAGATGGCGGAAGAAGTGAACATCGACCTGCAATCATTGCTCGATCGTAAGAAAGCGGCAGAAGGAAGCGAGTTGTTTACATTGGCGCAGCTGAACATTGCGAGCGTCGATAAAGAGAAAGCGAAAGAGAACAAGATCGACGTAGAGAGCAAGATCAAAACGATCGCACAGCTTCACGGCGAGCGCGACCTTGCTGCGAAGAAAAAAACGACGTTCGTGAACCATTACACAGCTCAGGACACGACCTTCACAGCCGAACAGCTGAACGTGATCCGCGACAAGCAGATCATCACGGTGAGCTACCCGACCTTCGCCGGATTCACCATTCACAGCCTGTTCGAATTCTTCATGGTATTCGTTGTGCTCACAGGAGTTGCATCGCTGATCCTGTTTATGCTGATCCCTACATTGAAACGCATGATGCACGGAGTTCGCTAAGAACATATTATTTCAAATCATTCAAAATCCTTTCGTTCCGGCGGAGGGATTTTTTATATCCGGCAGTTTTTAAAGAATAATTACCATTTTTACGCAACCGGAATCTAACCCGGTTATTAAGCTAAGACTATGAGCGACGATTTACTAGATGAGATCCAGGCACGACCTACACCTGAACAAGAAAGCGCTGAGCTCGCGGAGATCCGCAATTTCAAAGGAAAATATCCGAAACAACTGTGGTGGCTTTTCCTGGCTGAGATGTGGGAGCGATTCTCCTTCTACGGAATGCGTGGAATGCTGTCCATCTTTTTGGTAGACGAATTATTACTTTCTGACGGAGAAGCCAGTCTTCAATATGGCGCCACACAAGCGTTCGTTTATACCTTTGCTTTTATTGGTGGAATGTTTGCCGACAGAGTTCTCGGTTTCCGAAAATCCATCTTCTGGGGAGGATTGCTCATGATCGTTGGTAGCTTCACGCTGGCGTTCTCACCGAAAGACCTGTTCTACATCGGTATCAGTTTCACCATTATAGGAACCGGTTTTTTCAAGCCGAATATTTCGACCATGGTGGGGCAGTTATACCGCGATGGAGACAACCGGCGTGATGCAGGCTTCTCGCTGTTTTATTCCGGGATCAACATCGGTGCTTTATTAGGAGGTGCAGTCTGTATTTACGTAGCGAAGTCTTACAGCTGGAACCTGGCCTTCAGCCTTGCCGGTATGTTCATGATTCTGGGATTGGCAGTATTCGCTTTTACGCAACGCACGCTCGGGCCGATCGGTGTTTCGCCGGCAATGGGAACGAGCTCACCGACGCGCAGTAGGTTGTACCGCTATATGGTTTATGCCGGATCGCTCATCGCTATTCCAATGATCCTGATACTTGTTTCCAATTCAAAATACACCGATCTGTTCATGTATATAGTCGGGCCGCTTGCGTTTGGTTATGTTGTGTACGAAATGATGAAATATTCAAGGGAAGAAAAGAAAAAGCTGGTTGCAGCGATCATTTTCATCATTTTCTCTATTTTCTTCTGGGCGTTCTTCGAACAGAGCGGCGGATCATTGAGCTTGTTCGCGGCTAAGAACCTCGGGAACGACCTGGGCGGCTTGAAGATCGATCCGAATGTGGTGAACAATTCTGCCAACTCCTTTTTCGTTATCCTGTTCGCACCGCTGATCGGTTTGCTCTTCCTGTGGATGAACAAGCGAAAGATCGAGCCGAATTCCATTATTAAGTTCGGGATCGCTTTCCTGTTGCTTGCTGTTGCGTTCTATGTGTTTTACTCCACGCGATTCTTTGCCGTCGGGGGGATTTCACCGCTCTGGATCTTTACGCTCGCATACCTGATCATCACGTTTGCCGAATTATTCCTGTCGCCGATCGGGCTTTCGCTCATGACCAAGCTTTCTCCCAAACCGCTTCACGGAGCGATGATGGGAATGTGGTTCCTGGCGAGCGCTTACGGACAATACGCCGCGGGTATTCTTGGATCAGAAATGTCGCTGGATAAAAAAGCAACGCTTCCTCAGAAACTGGATGCTTACACAAACGGCTACTACGATCTGGCAGTCTACGGACTGATCTCGGGAGTTGTCCTGATCGCTATTTCGCCGCTCATCAAAAAACTCATGGGCTCCGTTAAATAATTCCAATCCGGTACTAACACTTTATAAAGCATGCAGCAGACTATCGATTCGCCTACGGGTCCAGGGAAAACGCGTAAACATCCGAAAGGATTGCCCTATCTGTTCTTTACTGAAATGTGGGAACGCTTCGGGTATTACCTCATGATCGGGATTTTTACGCTTTACCTTAAAGATGCCGAAAAGGGATTCGGATTGAGTGAAAAAGATTCGGCCGATCTCTATGGAACCTTCATTGCCCTGGTTTTCCTGACGCCTTTTATCGGAGGTTTGCTCGCAGACAGGGTGATCGGCTACAGACGCTCGATTTATATCGGCGGCTTGCTGATGGGCGTCGGTTACTGTCTCATGGCCGTTCACAGTCTGCCCATGCTTTACCTCGCCATGACACTTGTCATTGTCGGGAACGGATTCTTCAAGCCGAATATTTCGACCCTGCTGGGAAATCTGTACAACACCGATCAATACAAAGACAAGAAAGACGCCGGCTACAGCATCTTCTATATGGGGATCAACATTGGCGCGTTCGTGTGTAATTTCTTCGGAGCGGCACTTTACAATATGATCGGCTGGGGCGCTGCGTTCATCGCTGCCGGAGTCGGAATGTTCCTTTCCATTATCATTTTCTGGTTTGCGACCAAGCATATCAAGCATGCAGATGTGATGAAGCCTGTTCAGAAGGGTGATATGCCGCTCTGGAATATCACGGCTGTTATTTTGCTTCCTGCAGTGCTGTTCGGTATTATCGGTTATTTCCTGTGGGGAGTTGAATCCGCTAAAAATCCTAATTCGAGCTTATTCGGTTCCGATACTACCGATGCATTCCTGCTGGGCTGTATCCCGGTTATTTTCTTTTATGCGCGTATTCTGTATAAATCTCCGCCCGAAGAAAAGAAACCCATTGCGGCAATGCTTACCATTTTCGCCGTTGTAATCGCTTTCTGGGCCGTGTTCAAACAAAATGGCTCGACGCTTAATACCTGGGCCGACCGTTACACCGACCGTGAGATCCCCGCCCCGATGGTGGGTACGATGGCGGCGCTGCAGCTGGTTGATTCCATTGAATATGTAAAAGCCGAAGTTCCGGTGCTCGATCACCAGTTCCGCAAGCTGGGGGATGAGAAGGTGATGGATTATCCTTCTTATTATAAGAACATCGACAAGCAAGACCTTCCGCAGGACGGTGATGTAGTGACGGCTTATAATACTAATCTATTCCAGTCCGTCAATCCGTTCTGGGTTATCGTGCTCACGCCGCTCGTTGTAGCGTTCTTCACGTTCCTGCGGGGCAGAGGCAAAGAGCCGTCTACTCCGGCGAAGATCACCTTCGGGTTATTCATTACCGCTCTGAGCTGCCTGGTGATGGTTGCTGCGGTTCACTATTGCTCCAACGGCGCTGAAAAAGCATCGCCCTGGTGGTTTATTGCCTCGTATGGCGTTCTGACCATTGGTGAATTGTGTCTCAGTCCGATGGGATTAAGCCTTGTTTCCAAGCTGAGTCCGCCGCGACTTACCGCTTTAATGATGGGCGGCTGGTTCCTGGCAACTTCGATCGGGAACAAGCTCAGTGGTGTGTTGAGCACCATGTGGGATAAATACGACAACAAAGCCAATTTCTTCTGGGTGAATTTTATTCTCCTGACAGTTGCGGCCCTTGTGCTCGTTTTCTTCCTGCGCTGGCTGAACGGTATTTTCAAACAGTACGTCGACAAGCCGGCTGAAGTAGAAGTGCATGCTCCGGTAGAAGATGCTCCTTCGCTGGATCAGTAAGAATTTATATACCTTATATATGAAGCGATTTCTTCCCTGGCTGGTTCCGATTGTTTGTTTGCTCGTCGCGATTCCCGTTCTGTTAATCGCGGAAGCAGCTACGGCAGCAAAAATCGGGGGAGTTGTCGTCGTAGTGCTCACAACCGTTGCGATCCGTTTCTGGCTCTTCAACGCCAACCGGCAGCGTATAAGTAATGGGCGCGTAAAGCTCACTATTAACGAGCGCTATTTTCTGAATGAATCCTTTCCTTATTATAAAGGTATGTCGAAAGCCGGCAAAAAATCCCTGGAGGAACGAACCGGATTGCTGCTCGCAGAGCTTTCATTCGACCGGTACGATCATAAAGAGGTGAGCAAAGAAGACTGTCTTGCATTCGGAATAGTGCTTTCATTGCTTGTTCAGGACAATCCTTATACTAGTTGTCAAGCTAAAATCGTCGTCTTTTGGGAGAAAGAAACATCCGAATTGGGGATGCAGGGCGATCAAAAGCTGCTTTTTATCAATAAAACGACACTTTATGGTGCGTTGAAAGCATTTTCCGGTAACAATATGGAATCGTTAATCCCTGCCGAAACCGCTGAAAACAGCCTGTTATTCTACCGTTCCTGATACCGGTTGAAAAAAAGATCACTTTTTTTCATTTACTATATCTTGAAAAACCAGTCACTTAGAGTTAACATTAAACATTTTTGCACAATTATTTTTTAATAAGGTTTGGAAATGTAAAAAGAGTGGGTATCTTTGCCACCGCTTAGAACGATAAGCGACGCTGAAAGGCAGGTGACGTAAGGGAATCAGGGATTACAGGCTGAGAAAAAATAA
>Ga0247813_10000259_pt1 | contig 59120 bp, 58 predicted proteins | sample UWRJL169409C1_FD_180719 | JGI IMG/M metagenome (GOLD analysis project Ga0247813, IMG submission 180719) | Plant litter microbial communities from Arlington Agricultural Research Station in Wisconsin, United States - UWRJ-L169-409C-1 | ecosystem: Environmental > Terrestrial > Plant litter >... | reverse complement strand
GGGTGAATTTTCCAAAAGCCTATAGCCACGTTGGTTTAATGAATGCCGCACACCGCATTGCAATTAAATTGGATAGACCAATATTTTTGTAGCGATGAGTATAATTTTTCCCTCAGATTTAGAAGATTTCCCCTGATTTATTTCCGTGATGATCTTCTTAAATCTGCGGGATTTTTGTAATTGTCATATTTAGCCTGCCAGAATTATAGCATTTATTGCTTTTCAGCGAGGATGTTGATGCTAAAACTGGTAGTCAAATGGGGGGAATTTTCCACAAGCTTATAGCCACGTTGGCTTAATGAATGCCGCACACCGCATTGCAATTAAATTGGATAGGCTAATATTTTTTTAAAATTAATCCCAACTGTATTCATAAATTAGATGAATACGGTTGGGATTTTTAGATAGCGTGCTGAACTTAATTTACTGCGTAGCTTTCCGCTGCGCTAAAGGTCAGCATAACGAATCGGTTAGTTCATCCTATGAAAAATCGTCTTTGCGAAGCAGATCCTTTATCTGCTGAAGTAATCTCAATCAAAGATTCTGCTAATGAGATTGCTTCAATGACGAATTTGCTAGGGGATCGTTCTCCTGAACTTGTTCAACATGACAAATCTTCAAATAAATTATTGAATTTCTGTAACTTCATCCTTCGCCAAACCCCAAAGTAATTTTCTTACTTCTTTAAAATCATTCAAATAATACTTCGCTTCAGAAATGTTATTTCCAACTTTAATGGTAAAGGCATCATTTGGAAGGGCTTTGAAAATATCTTCGTCAGTATGGTCATCACCAAGGGCCAGGATAAAATCTGGTTGTTTGCCATAGAGCCAGTTGAGTGCGGCCTTTCCTTTATTAACTTCCATATTTTTAAATTCGATTACTTTATTACCAGGCATCAGCTGCAGGCCTTTATCTGCTGCCAGAATTTTTAAATGACTTACGATTTCATTTGCTCTTAAATCGCCTAATCCTTCTTCTGCTTTACGATAATGCCAAACCAATGAATAACTTTTTTCTTCGATGAAAGATCCTGGTGTTCTATCTGTATAGGTTTCCAGAATTGATTTCATTTCCTGTTTCCATTGATCTGTTAAAAGTGGAAGGCAATTCCATTTATCGCCATATGTTTTTTGCCATGCGCCATGTTCGGCTATTAAATCTACTTTTAAGTGGCCAAACCAATTCTCTAATGTTTCATTTCTTCTTCCACTGATAATGACCACTTTGTTAGCAGAATCTGCAGTTAACTTGGTAATCAAGTTATAAAGTTCCTCATCTGGCGATGCATCATCAATATTTCCGGCAAAATCTACAAGGGTGCCATCATAATCAAGGAATAATACCCTATCTGTAGTTTGATCATATTTTTCGGCGATTACTTCTTTGATGGAAGTTACTGCATGTTTTGTTAGCAATGAATTTTGAGAATCTTTCACTTCGTCTAGTCTTAAAATAAAATTATTAACCCAATGTTTCACATTGAATTTTTCTACGATATTCCGCATGGCTTTCATACGGCTTTGTTGTTCTTCTAGGGGCATTTTGAGGGCCAGTACGATGGCCTCCATGATGTCTCCGATATTATTTGGATTTACAATTACTGCATCTGTTAATTCTTTAGATGCACCAGCCATTTCGCTTAAAATAAGTACGCCGTTGTTGTTATTCCTACTGGCTACATATTCCTTACTTACCAAATTCATACCATCACGCATAGGTGTAACCAAACAGATATCTGCAGTAGCGTAAAGTGCTGATAAAACTTCAATTGGAAAGGAGCGGTAGAAATAGTTAACCGGAATCCAGTTAATGGAACGATAACGGGCATTTAAATTACCAACAAACTGGTCAATTTGTTCCTTTAAGTCACGGTATTGAGGAACCGTATCTCTTGAGGGAACAACTATCATATATAACTCAATTTTCCCGATGTATTCTGGATGTGCCTGGAGCAATAATTCCAAAGCCTTTAGGCGCTCCAAAATGCCTTTGCTGTAATCTAGCCGATCAATAGAAAGAATCACTTTCATATCTTCTTTCCCTTTGCGGAAGTATTCTATTTCTTTCTGAACTTCATCGTGAGCAGTTAGATTGGAGAATTTATCAAAATCAATCCCCATAGGAAAAGCTTCAACAACAATTTGCCTTTCATTACTGTTTAACACATTTGCAGAAGAATTAACAGGAAGTAATCGCGTTGCCGTACTTAAAAAGTGGCGCACATCATCATAGGTATGGAAACCAATTAAATCAGCACCTAGCATTCCGTTTAATAATTCATCCCGCCAGGGAATTAATCTAAATATTTCGTAAGATGGAAAGGGGATATGCTGAAAGAAGCCTATGGTAGATTTAGGGAGTTGATCGCGTAGGATTCCTGATAGCAGTAGCAGCTGATAATCCTGAATCCATATTTTATCTTGATCTGAAAGTACCTTTAGCGCTGCAGAGGCAAATTTTTGATTCACGGATTTATAGCAATCCCAATAGCTTTGCTCATAATGGGCGTAAGTAACGAGATAATGAAAAACGGGCCATAAAACTTCGTTAGAAAAGCCTTCGTAATATAAATTTATTTCTTCCTGGGTTAGAAACACCGGATAAAGATTGAGGACCGAGAGTTTGTCTATTACCTCTTGTTGTCTGTCTTCAGGAACCTCTATTCCTGGCCATCCGATCCAGATGGAATTGCCTGTTTTATAAACATCTCCAAGGCCTGTTGCGAGCCCGCCTTCACTTGGGATGAAGGTGTACTCATTATTTTCTTCTATGATTTTAACGGGTAGTCTGTTCGATATTATAACTGTTTTCATGCTTGTATTTGATGTATCCACATAAATAAAAGCACATAGGATTGATTTTGTTTGAATTTTTGATTTAAAAAAACATTCAAATGATCAGTAAAAATCGTTTATCTTCATTTTTTCACAACCTATAGGTTTGTATGATTATGTTTTTAAGCTGCTTTTTTGATTCAAATTGATGTCTTTTAAACATAATTAAATAGCAGTGAAAAAGTTGTTTGTTCGTTAGGGATAGACACCACTTCGATACTTCCACGGTGCATTTTCATAATATTGCGGCTAATGGTTAAACCAATTCCGGAACCATTTTTCCTGGTGGTATAGAAGGGAACAAATATCTTTTCCAAATCTGCAGGTTCAATTCCCTTGCCATTATCGGTAACATCTATATAAAGTTTAGTGTTTTCCAGTCGATGCCTTACCGTGATGTGAGGCATGACTGATCCCTCGACAGCATAAATACTGTTTGTGATAAGGTTAATTAACACTTGTTCAATCAGTTTTAAATCTAGCTGAACGCTAATTTTTGAACTGGTTTGTTCTACCTCCAGAACTACATTCTTAACCTTTGCAAATGGCTGCATTAACACCATAATGTGTTTTAAGATTTCACCAATGGTATGCGTTTCGAGGTTTGGTGTCGGCAGTTCGGCAATAAGGCGGTAATCTTTAACAAAATCAAGCAGCCCGGCAGAACGACGCTTAATGGTTTGAAGGGCCATTTTTAAATCTTCCATTTCATCCAGGTCTAAACTTTCCTTATTGGTTACCATACTGTTAATGGTGTCTGAAAGGGAACTGATTGGGGTAATGGAATTTAAAATTTCATGAGAAATTACACCAATTAACCTATTCCATGCTTCTGTTTCCTTTTGTTCAATTTCATCTTTTATATTTTGAAAACTAATGATGGTATAATTCTTTCCATAAAGGTTAAGTGGAATAACTTCAGTAGAAAGCTGGATAAATTTCTCTTGTACTTTAAGTTCCAGAAATCGTTTTCCACCATTTTGTATCTGATCAATTTCATGTGCGAAAGCGGGCAGGTGTTGTTTTACCCGGTGCCAGTATTTGTAAGCCGGCACGCCTAAAAGATTAGATGCTGCCTGATTAAAGAAGGCAATTTCCTGATGCTGGTTTTCTGTAGTTGTGTTGTTGATCACAATTACACCAACAGGCACTTGTTCAAGAATGGTTTTAATGAGCTGAAACATGGCTTCCTGCTCTAAACGAATTTGTTTATGAACCTGAAGAATCTCTCCAAATGATTCATACAATTCTGGGAAACTACCCTTAGTTGTTTTGTTTTTAAAATTTAATGTGTGATCCCTGGTTTTTACGGCCAAAATAAACCGTTTAATATCCGAACGAATTTCGTTAATATAATGGTATAAAGAAATGATCGTACCCAGCAAAATTAAGCCCACTCCAATAATGGTAAACCAGAGTTGAGTGTTTTTAATCAGGTAAAATAGTAGATAAGCCAGCAGATTAATGACCAGCAGCCGAAATATTAATCGAAAAGTAAAGCGTTTGTAAAACATGTTTTTAAAGCTAAAAGCTAAAAGCTGAAAGCTGAAAGATCAAAGCTTTCTGCTTTAGTCTTTCAGCTTGAGCTATATTCCAAATTTCTCAATTCTCCTGTATAAGGCTGCCCTGGTTAGGCCCAGTTCTGCAGCTGCTTTTGATATATTTCCTTTGTGTTTATCTATTGCTTTCTGTACCATCATTTTTTCCATATCACCGAGTGCCATCTCATCTGGAAGGGTATTGGTTTGGGTAAAACGTTGCGGACTAAGCTGTAAATCTTCTTCTGTAATTTCTTTTCCATCACTCATAATAACTGCCCGTTCTAATACATGTTGAAGCTCACGTACGTTTCCAGGCCATTTATAATTTAGCAGCATGTCTTCAGCTTTGCTGCTTAAACTTCGACTTTCTTTATGATATTTCGAACTAAATACCTGCATAAAGTGAGCGGCTAAAAGCAAAATATCTGTACCGCGCTGGCGTAAGGGCGGCAATAATAATTCAACCGTGTTGATCCGGAATAGTAAATCTTGTCTGAATGTGTTTTTAGCCACCATTTCATTTAAGGGCATGTTGGTTGCAGTAATTAAACGAACGTTAACTTTACGTTCTTTGCTTTCTCCTAAACGAGTAACCGTTCTGTTTTGGAGCACACTTAAAAGTTTAGCTTGCAAGGGTAGGGTTAAATTTCCAATCTCATCTAAAAAGATCGTCCCGCCATCTGCCAATTCAAAACGTCCTGGTTTATCTTCTTTTGCATCAGTAAAGGCACCTTTTGCATAACCGAAAAGTTCACTTTCAAATAAGTTCTCGTTAAGTGATCCTAAATCTACATGCATAAAAACCTGGTTCTTTCGTAGCGAATTTCCATGAATTTCGTACGCAAAAACCTGCTTCCCGGTTCCATTTTCACCTAAAATTAAAACATTGGCATCTGTTGGAGCAACTTTTATTAAGGTATTTTGAAGCTGCCTAATTCCATCTGCCTTACCTACAATATTCTCAAAGCCACGGGTCATGTCTTTTTGTAGCGAGGAATGAATTTTTTCGAGTTTTTTTACTTTCCTGTTCGACTCCCGCAATTTTGAAGCTGCTGAAATGGTGGCAAAAAGTTTTTCGTTTTCCCAGGGCTTGAGGATAAAATCTGTTGCCCCTTTTTTGATGGCTTTTACTGCAAGCTCTACATTTCCAAAGGCTGTCATTAAAATGACCACATAATCTTTATCAATTGATAAAATGTGTTCTAGCCAATATAATCCTTCCCGGCCATCACTTGCACCTTTTTGATAATTCATATCCAATAGAATGATGTCAACTTCATTTCTACTTAATAGAACATTAATTTCCTTGGGCGATTTGCAAGTAATAACTTGTTTTACCTGCTGCTTAAGAAAGAGGCGGGCACTTAAAAGGATGTCGTCATCATCATCAATGATTAAAACTGTGGCGTCTAACATGGTTTTATTTAGTAAACCTCTCCCTATTAAAGGAAGTGGTGGTTGTTTTTTTGTGCTTTCCCTCTCCTTGAGGAGAGGGAAATATAAGTGGGTGGTTTAAACCCAGTTGTTGAAACTTTATTTTTTTACTCCCAGCTTCCTCTCTTTCAGGAAAGGGATGAAGGGGAGAGGTTTTTTTCTATTTTTCCAAATGCCTGCTAATTACCTCCAAAACCATATTCAAGTTTTCAGTTACCTCTTCATTTGTAAATCTAATCACTGTTATTCCGAGTTCTTTAAGTTCATAGCTTCTACCCTTATCGTATTCCTTATTTTCTTCTGTATTATGAATTTCTCCATCAACTTCAACCACTAGTTGAGCATCATGACAATAGAAATCAGCGATATACTTATCCAGCGGATGTTGTCTCCTAAATTTAAAACCATTAAGTTGTTTTCTTCTTAAAGATTGCCATAAAACATCTTCCGTTTCAGTCGCAGTTTTTCGTAATACTTTTGAAAACTCAAACAGTTTATGATTCGCTCCTTTGAAAAGTTCATCTTCGTAATTTGCCATTTTAAAAATATTCTTTAATAACCTCTCCCTATTAATGTGAGTGGTGGTTGTTTTTTGTGCTGTCCCTCTCCTTGAGGAGAGGGAAATAAAAGTGGGTGGTTTAAACCCAGTTGTTGAAACTTTATTTTTTTACTCCCAGCTCTCTCTTTCAGAAGAGGGAAATAAAAGTTGGTTGTTTAAACCCGGTGGTTAAAGCTTTATTTTTTTACTCCCAGCTCCCTCTCTTTCAGAACAGGGAAATAGGGATAGAGATTTTCATACTTATTTCTTTAATAACCTCTCCCTATTAATGTGAGTGGTGGTTGCTTTTTTGTGCTGTCCCTCTCCTTGAGGAGAGGGAAATAAAAGTGGGTGGTTTAAACCCAGTTGTTGAAACTTTATTTTTTTACTCCCAGCTTCCTCTCTTTCAGAACAGGGAAATAGGGATAGAGATTTTCATACTTATTTCTTTAATAACCTCTCCCTATTAATGTGAGTGGTGGTTGCTTTTTGTGCTTTCCCTCTCCTCAAAGAGAGGGACATAAAGGTGGGTGGTTTAAACCCAGTTGTTGAAACTTTATTTTTTTACTCCCAGCTCTCTCTTTTAGAAGAGGGAAATAAAAGTTGGTTGTTTAAACCCGGTGGTTAAAGCTTTATTTTTTTACTCCCAGCTCCCTCTCTTTCAGAACAGGGAAATAGGGATAGAGATTTTCATACTTATTTCTTTAATAACCTCTCCCTATTAATGTGAGTGGTGGTTGCTTTTTTGTGCTTTCCCTCTCTTTAAAGAGAGGGACATAAAGGTGGGTGGTTTAAACCCAGTTGTTGAAACTTTATTTTTTTGCTCCCAACCCCCTCTCTTTCAGGAGAGGGGATGAAGGGGAGAGGTTTTTTTCTTCAACTACTTCTACTCATCAATATAAAAAAAAGTTATTTCTTCCTTTCACCCGCTATTTCAGAGTAACGGAAGTTAACATCAATTTTTACTACCTAACAAAATTAATTAAACTGTTCGCTCCCGCACAATAGCTGTTCGATAATGAACAGCTAAAAATAGTTAAAAAAATTAAATTGCTGTTTAATAGTGTTTTAAGTCTTGCTGTGCTAATTGGCATAAGCTTGGATATTAGGCAAATCAAACAGTGAAACCAAACAATGGACAAAAAAATAGAGAAGAAAAGATTTAGTACTAAAACCTTAATTATAATAGGCGGGGCAGTTGCTTTTGTAGCAGTTGTAATTTATGGCTATACTCTATCGCTAAAGAAAACTTACAGTGCAGATGCAGATAAATTAACAATTAGCAAAGTTGAATATGGTGATTTTGAAGATGTTGTTCTCCTCAATGCCAGTGTGGTTCCATTAACGTCTGTTATTGTAAGTTCATCGGAAGGAGGAACCGTAGCAGAAATCTTTACCGAAAACGGAGCATCTGTAGTAAAAGGGACGCCATTATTACGCATTGCAAACTCGAATGCGATGTTGGGTTATACTTCACAACAAACTGCTGCAACAGAGCAAATTAATCAGTTACGTAAATCAAGGTTGGATCTAGAGCAAAATCAACGCATCTTAAATCAGGATGTTTTGGATGTAGAAAATAACTTACGCACCGCTACTCGCCAGTATAGATTAGACAGTTCCTTATATTTAAAGAAAGTAATTACACTTCAGGAATTCAATAAATCAAGTCAGGATTACGAATACTATCAAGGTAAACTGAAAATTGTTAAACAAGCCATTAAGCAAGAAAATCAGAGTAGAAAAATGCAGCTGGCACAAATAGACCAGTCGATGAGCCAAATGAATGAGAGTTTGGAAATGATTCGCAAAAATATTGAGAACATGACTATCAAAGCGCCTGTTTCCGGAAAATTATCGTCTTATGATCCGGTTACAGGGAAATCTTATAACTCCAATGAAATGATTGGAAAAATTGATGTACTCCAGGGATATAAATTGCAGGCTGGTGTTGATGAATATTACATCAATCGGGTTAAAGAGGGACAAACGGCCAGTTGTGAATTTAATGGTAAAAATTATAATTTAACAGTAAGTAAAGTTATTCCAGAGGTTACTGCAGGTCAGTTTCAGGTTGAAATGGTTTTTAAAGGTGCAGCTCCTGAAGGTTTACGCAGAGGTTTATCTCTGCAAACCAAGCTAACCTTATCTGATAACAGCAAATCATTATTGCTGGCACAAGGTCAGTTTTTTCAAAGTACCGGTGGCTCATGGGTATTTGTGGTGAATAATGGGAAGGCAACCAAGAAAAATGTTAAAATAGGGCGGAAAAATTACTTGTATTATGAAATTTTAGATGGTTTGGCCAAAGGCGATGAAGTGATTACCTCATCTTACGATCAATTTAACCAGTATGATCAAGTGGAGATTAGGAAATAGGTAAGTGATAAGTTGGTTAGATGGGGCAGGTGGTGAGGTGAAGAGTTGGGTAATATGAATAGTAAAAAAATATAAAGATATAATCAGGTCTCGATACTTGATACTACATACTTGATACTAAAAAGCGATGATTAAAATAGAAAATCTGGAAAAAGTTTACAAAACTGAAGAAGTAGAAACTACGGCACTTAATGGAATTAATCTTCATGTAAGAGAAGGTGAATTTGTTTCCATCATGGGGCCATCTGGCTGTGGAAAATCCACCTTATTAAATGTGATGGGTTTATTAGATAAGCCTGAAAGCGGCAGTTATAAGTTTATTGATACTGAACTTTTAACACTAAACGACAGAGAACGTTCCAATTTCCGTAAACGAAATATGGGCTTTGTTTTTCAGAACTTTAACTTAATAGATGAGTTAACCGTTTTTGAAAACATCGAGCTGCCTTTAATCTACAATAAAATTCCGGCAGGCGAACGGAAGCAACTGGTAAATGAAATCATCGAAAGGATGAACATTGTAAACCGAAGTGGCCACTTTCCACAACAACTTTCTGGTGGACAACAACAGCGCGTTGCTGTAGCCCGGGCATTAGTAACCAAGCCTAAATTGGTTTTAGCCGATGAACCTACCGGAAACTTAGATAGCTCTCATGGTAATGAGGTAATGGAGTTGCTTTGCGAACTTAATGAAACCGGAACCACCATTGTAATGGTAACACACTCCAGTCATGATGCCAGTTTTTCAAACAGAATTATCAATCTGAAGGATGGACATGTGATTTCTGAAAAGATAAATAAGAGCAGAAACGAGGAATTGATATAAAAATAAGCCGAAAGCTTAAAGCACAAAAATTAATGTGCTTAGCCTTATGATATAAGAATTTAGTTTAGTTAATGATAGCCAACCGAAATCTTCCTGGATGGGAGGATTCGGGACAGGCGCTGATTATCTTAAACCTAAAAAAACAAAGACTGAAGATTAAAACGGTTTACAGGTGTTTTAGTCTTGCTGCTTTTAGCTCTTAATACCTGATACTAATTAATTGACCCTACAAACATGTTCAAATTAAACTTAAAAATCGCTTTGCGAAACCTTTGGAAAAATAAAGGATTCTCTTTGATCAATATCGGAGGTTTAGCCATTGGCTTAGCCAGTTGTATGGTTTTGCTCATTTACGTAGCTTATGAGTGGAGTTATGACAAGCAATTTACCAATAACGATAAAACTTATGTGATTTATCAAAATATGGAGGCTAATGGTAAGACTTTTAGTTGGGCATGGACCCCTAATGTAATGGCCAAAGAAGTGCAGGAGAAATTACCAGGAGTTAAATATGCATCACATTCTACCTATCCAAGAGCTAACCTAATCACCGTTGGTAACAATAAATTAATTAGCAAGGTTGTATTTGCTGATCCTTCTTTCCTTAAAATATTTGATTATAAATTTATTAAGGGGAATCCTGTAAAGGTTTTGGAGAATTTAAATTCTATAATCCTAACAAAATCATTTGCAAAGAAGCTATTTGGAGATGAAGACCCAATTAATAAAACTGTCAAACTGGAAAATCAGGATGTTTTGAAAGTAGAAGCTGTTATAGAAGATAGCCCAGCCAATAGCAGTATAATTTTCGAATGTATCATGCCATGGGATTTGTTTTTGAAGAGAGAGACGTGGGCAAAGGAGAATAATTGGGGTAATAATATGTGCTTAACGATGGTTCAGTTGCAGGATAATAAATTTTTTCCGGCCGCAAATGCTTATATACATGATATTTATAAACGCAATCAAAAAGAAAACCTGGCGTTTGCATTATTGCATCCTTTATCCAAATGGCACTTATATGGTGACTTTGTAAATGGAAAATCTGTAGGTGGAAAAATAGATCAGCTAAAAATATTTTTGCTGTTGGCATTTTGCATTTTATTGATTGCCTGCGTAAACTTTATGAATTTATCTACAGCCCGTTCAGAGCGCAGAGCAAAAGAGGTTGGCGTTCGTAAAGCTATTGGATCATCAAGGCAATCTTTAATCAACCAGTTTTTTTTAGAATCTATCTTAATTACAGTTGTGGCTACAGTTATTGCTTTTATTTTAGTTGAGGTCAGTATTCCATATTTTAATAATTTATTAAATATCAAATTAGAAATTGATTATAGCAATTTTAGATTTTGGGCTGTGCTTTTTATTTTAATGATTTTTACTGGATTTATCGCGGGTAGTTATCCGGCGCTTTATCTATCTTCTTTTGAGCCCATTAAAGTATTAAAAGGTTTAAAAATTAAAACTGATTCTTCCGTATCGGTGAGGAAAGTTTTAGTGGTAGGACAATTCGTTTTTGCTGCCTGTTTAATTGTGTGTACAGCGGTAATCTATCAGCAACTGAATTACATTAAGAATAAACCGATTGGTTATGATCAATCTAACCTCGTACAGATTGCCGTGCAAGGTAACATGATGAAATATAAAAATCTGGAGTTGCTCAAAACACAATTACTAAAATCTGGCGCTACGAGTGATGTGACATTTTTTAGTTCGGACGTTACAGAAGGCGGAAATAATACAATCGATATAGATTGGCCAGGGAAGAATCCTAATGAAGTCATTTCTTTTAACCATAGGTCAATAGGTTATGATTTTATAGAAACCATGGGGACAAAATTAATAAGCGGGAGGGAATTTTCTAAGCAATTTCCAGTAGATAGCAGCAGTGTAATGTTAAATGAGGCAGCAGTTAAAATGATGGGTTTAAAGGATCCACTAGGTGCGGTGATCACTTTTTGGGGTACCAAATTGACAAACGTTGGTGTTGTTAAAGATTTTGTTGTAGAAAGTGCCTACCAGAAGGTAGCGCCAATGATTTTTCGATTGAATACCAGTGAGAATATCAGCGTCATTATAGCAAGGTTAAACCCGAATCAGAATATGAGTTCGTCGCTTGCTACAATTGATGAAGTAGTGAAAAACATGGAGCCAAATTATCCTGTAAACCGAAAATTTGTAAACGAATCTTTCGAGGTTAAATTTCAGGATGAAAAAGTATTAGGTTCACTTGCTAATTGGTTTGGTTGTTTTGCCATCTTCATTTCTTGTTTGGGTTTATTAGGATTAGCGCTTTTCATGGCCGAGCAACGTAAAAAAGAAATCAGTATACGTAAAGTTTTAGGTGCGAGCACGGCCAACATCCTTACACTTTTAAATAAGGATTTTATCAAACTCGTTGCTATTGCGAATGTGGTTGCCTTTCCACTGGCCTATCTGGTCATTAATAAATGGCTTTCAAGCTTTGAATACCGGGTTTCCATATCTGCTTTGCCCTTTATTGCAGCTGTAGGAATATCGGTAGTTATTGCAGTACTAACAGTGAGCATACAATCGATAAAAGTTGCGAAAGCTAATCCTGTTGATGCTTTGAAATACGAATAAAAGCTAAAAGCTTAAAGATTAAAGCTGAAGGCTCATGTCTTGATACCTGATACTAATTGCCTGATACTACGAATATGTTCAAATTAAACCTGAAAATCGCTTTGCGAAACCTTTGGAGAAACCGGGGGATAACTGCCATTAATGTTGGTGGTTTGGCTATTGCCCTAGCTGCTTTCATTTTAGTAGCCATGTATTTTACTTATGAAACCAGTTTTGATCAGACAAATCCTAACTACGAGAATATTTATGTGGTTGGAAGGGTAGAGCCTGATTTTAAAACCAATTATACTTCACCACCGCTAGCAAAAGTAATTAAGCAAAACTTTCCTGAAGTAGAAAATGCAGGGATAACAAAGATAAACCGATCATGGGAGCTGGCCATTAAAAATGGCAAAAATGCAATTTTTACGAAAAATATTTTGCAGGCTGATTACAATGCAGCAAAAATTTTAGATATCAATCCTATAGGTGGGCTGATTAGGCCTTCGGGCGATGTGGAAAGATTGACTTATCTAAATGTTGAGAACATCAAAACGTTGTTTCCAGATAAGAAAGATAATAAACCTGAAATGGTTAGCTATGGATCTGCGAATTCAGGGATAACCGGAACAATTGCTGGTGCGATCATTAATAATGAACATTCAAATTTTAGCTTCGACGGTGTATCTATAGGCAACGAAATTGGAAAAGGAGAAACCTATGGTTATAATAATTACAACACTTTCATCCAGGTAAAACCAGGAACGGATATTGCAAACCTTCAGGAGAAAATTACCAATTTATACAAAGCTGAATTATTAAAAGGCGAAACTGATTTAAAGACAATCGATGAAATAAAGGGTGTATCTATATTTTTAGATCCTTTGGCAAATCAGCATTTAAAGCCGAAAGCAGGTAATGACACACCATACAAAATATTAATTTCGCTCTCGGTTTTAGGTTTTTTAATTCTGGTAATTGCTTGTATCAATTTTACTAACCTCAGTATTGCTCAGGCTACAAAAAGAGCCAAAGAAGTAGGGATTAAAAAGGTGATGGGTGCTTATCGACTTCAGCTAACGACTCAATTTTTAATTGAAATATTCATTCAGTGTTTGGTTGCAACTGTTATGGCGATGATTTTTGCCGAATCGGCATTGCCATATTTTAATAATTTGTTTAAAGTAAACTTAACGCTATGGCATGCTGGTAATAACTTATTCTGGCAATTGCCTTTGGTTTTATGCCTCATTACCATCATTGCCGGGATTTATCCTGCTTTAGTTCTATCAGGTTTTAAGCCAGCATTGGTTTTGAAGGGGAATTTTTCCACCAGTAAACAAAGTTCCTGGTTGCGAAATGGATTATTGGTTTTCCAGTTTAGTATCGCAGTAATTTTTATTATTGGTTTGTTTATTATTAACTCGCAGCTCAAATACATGCGAAGCGAGGATTTAGGTTTTTCGGCAAATCAGGTCGTGTATATTAAGAACATCAGCATGTTTAATAAACCTGAAAAATTCGCTCCTGTTAGAGATAAAATCTTAAAAATCCCGGGAATAAAATCAGTAACTGTAGCTACTGGCGTTCCTGATGGTAGCGAAAATGGAGGTAATGGTTATACAGTAAATGGTGTGCAGAAAAGCATTGATTTTGTCGATGTGGATTTTGATTACTTTGAAACACTTGATATTAAATTAAAAGATGGTCGCTTTTTCTCAAATACCTATAAAACGGATACAGCCAATTCAGCCATTATAAATGAAAGTGCCGTTGCGAAATATGGAATCAAAAATCCAATCGGACAAACAATGAGAGGCTGTAATATAGACTATAAGATTGTAGGGGTAGCAAAAGATTTTAAAGCACAAGGATTTGAAAGTGCCGTTCAGCCTACTATTTATGCCATAAAAAATCCTTGCGGAAATTTCAAAACGCAAATCATGGTTAAAATTGAGGAAAATAAAATGGCAGAAGCTTTGGCTGCTTTGAAAGCACAATGGCCGCAAATAAATCCTCAGGATGGCGAAGACTTTAGGTATGAATTTTTAGATGAGCTTTATGGCAAACTATTTAATAAGCAGGAGCAGCTACAATCAGTATTCTTCTCTGCAGCATTGCTTACCATCTTCATTGCTATTTTAGGCTTGTTTGCCTTTGCAAAATACATCACCAACGGGCGCATCAAAGAGATCGCAGTGCGTAAAATTTTGGGCGCAAGTGATATTCAAATCTTCAAATTAATTAACAGTTCATTTTTTATCATGGTGCTTGCGGCTAATGTAATTTCCTGGCCGGTAGCGTATATCCTAACTAAAAAATGGCTTGAAACATTTGCTTATCGAATTGATTTGCCAGTTTTACCATTTATTAGCAGTGCATTGATAACGATTTTATTAACCGTTTTAACAGTGAGCACTCAGGCTAAAAAAGCGGTGAAAGCCAACCCTGTTGATGCACTTAAATATGAATAAAAGCTGAAAGCTAAAAGAACAAAGCTTAAAGCGATTTTGAAGGAGCTTTAAGCTTTTACCTTTCAGCTCTTAATACCTGATAATAAATACTTTATAGTACAATATGTTCAAATTAAACTTAAAAATCTCCTTGCGGAACCTTTGGAAGAATAAAACCTCCTCTTTCATTAATGTAGTTGGTTTGGCTATTGGACTGGCCGCCTGTTTAATGTTATTATTATACGTTTCTTATGAATTAAACTTCGATAAGCAGGCGAAAAACTGGCAAAACGTTTATGTGGCCATGACGAATGTTCCGGGAGAAGGTAATAAAATCGCAGGCACTTTTAATGGTTCTACCACAGCTTTAGGCCCACTCTTAAAACAATATCTACCAGAGGCGAAATATATTGCCAGGATGGATTATGGCAAAAAAAGCTTAATTGCAAACGGACAAAACAGCTATAAAAAAGATGCAAAGTTTGCCGAGCCTGATATTCTGAAAATGTATGATTATCAATTTCTTGCTGGTGATGCAAAAACGGCGCTAAAGAACCCGCTTTCGGTTATTTTAACGGAGAGCACTGCAAAAATCCTTTTCGGAACCATTGATGTATTGAACAAATCGGTTCGTTACCAGAATCAGGAGAATTTAACAATAACAGGTATTATTAAGGATTTACCAGAGAATAGCTCTAATCGTTTCGATTTCTTAATGCCATGGTTGTTCTATGAAATTGTGGATGCCAGTGCTAAAGAATTAAGCTGGAACAATTACAGTTTTGTAACCATGGTTTCGCTAAATCCGGATGCAGATATTGATCAGGTAAACCGTAAAGTCGAAGCTTTAGTCAAAGCAAATACCGAGCAAAATGCACAGTCGCAACCCCATTTCTTATATCAGGCAGGCAAACTACACTTATTTGGAAAGTTTGAAAACGGTAAGCCGGCTGGAGGTGATATCGATCAAATCTGGCTTTTTGTAGGCTTGGCATTTGGAATATTGTTAATCGCCTGTATCAATTTCATGAATATGGCTACAGCAAAATCAGAAAAGCGAGCGAAAGAAGTGGGTATCAAGAAAACAATTGGCGCAAACCGTTCATCATTAATTTTACAGTTTTTAACCGAATCGATGGTGCTCACCTTTATTGCGGTTGTTCTAGCTATTGCTTTATTAGAAGTTTCTCTTCCAGCATTTAACCATTTATTGAATATTAATTTGGGTATTTCATATTTCAACACTGCAAGCTGGGTTGGGATACTTGGAATCGTAATGGCCACAGGTTTAATTGCAGGGAGTTATCCCGCATTTTATTTGTCGTCTTTTAACCCTATTCAAACCTTAAAGCGAAAAGTAAGTTCGAAAGGATTATTCTCTATCAGCTTAAGGCAAGTGTTGGTGGTTGGCCAGTTTTGTTTTGCCATTATCCTCATTATTTCTACTTTGGTGATCTATCGCCAGATTCAATATATAAAAAATAAACCAGTTGGTTTTGATGTTAATGCTTTGGTTGAGATCCCGCAGGAGGGTGAATTGAAAACTAAATTCGATTTGTTCAAAGCGGAAATGTTAAAATCAGGTGCGGTTACTTCTATGTACCAGTCATCGATTAGTCTTTCTCATCATGGCCGTAATTTCATGGATATAAAATGGGACGGAATGACCAAGTCTGAAAATACAGTGATGTTTAATCAGGTGGCTACTTCGTACGATTTTATCAAAACCAATGGTGTTAAATTACTCGAGGGACGAGATTTCTCGAAAAACTTCGCATCAGATACCAGCGCCTTGCTGGTAAGCGCCTCGGCTGTGAAAATATTTGGCTATAAAAACCCTATAGGCAAAAGGGTAAATCTTTATGGTACTAACGCTTATATTGTTGGTGTTTTTGATGACTACGTTTGGGATTCGCCTTATAAATCAAATAACCCTCAGGTTGTATTTTTAAATCCTCATCAAACCGGTACGATTACCATGCGCCTGAATAAAGCGAATAATTTACAAAGCAACATTGAAGCCATTAACAAAATAACGAAGGCATTTAATCCAGCTTATCCAACGGAGATAACTTTCATAAATTCTTTATACCAAGAGAAATATAAATCTGAAAAAACACTGGGCATTCTTTCTAACCTTTTCGGTGGACTAGCAATTTTCGTATCATGTTTGGGCTTATTTGGTTTAGTTGCCTACAGCGCTGAGCAAAGAACAAAGGAGTTTGGGGTACGAAAAGTATTAGGTGCATCAGTTGCAAGTTTGATGCAGTTGTTATCGCTTTCTTTTATTAAAATGATTGTAGTAGCCATCATTATTTCGGTGCCAATCAGTTATTTCGCAATGGGTAAATGGCTCAGCAATTTTGAATTCCATACTGAATTTAGGTGGTGGATTATTCCAGTTGCTGCTTTAGGTACGTTATCCATGGCACTAATAACAGTAAGTTTTCAGGCTTACAAAACAGCAAAATCTAATCCTGTTGATGCACTTAAATATGAATAGAAATAAGTTGCCGGTTGCGGGTTGCCAGTTGAAAGCCTGGACCCAAAACAGGTAACCAATAACCCATAACCTAAATATGTTCAAATTAAACCTAAAAATAGCCATTAGAAACCTTTGGAAAAACAAAGGCTTCACTTTAATAAATATCGGCGGACTTGCCATTGGCATGGCTTGCTGTTTGATGTTGCTGCTCTATGTAAACTATGAGTGGAGTTATGATAAACAGTTTAAAAACATTGATAAAATCTACATCACCGGGTTAAACCTGAAGTTTAACGGCAAACTGGCCACTACCATGGCCATACCAAATAAGCTGTCGAAAGCTGCATTGGAAGAATTGCCGGGCTTTAAACGAAGTGCAAGGGCATCAAATGAAAATAATATAAAACTGTACAGTCATGGTCAGGATAATTTCAAGCTAACCTCATTATATGTTGATCCTGATTTTATTAAAATTTTCGATTATCATTTTATTTATGGTGATGCCAATACGGCATTAAATGAACCCAGCTCATTGATCATCAACGAAAAAACGGCTAAAAAACTATTTGGCAATCAAAATCCTATCGGACAAAGAATCACGTATGATGGTAAAAAAGAGCTTAAAGTCAGTGCTGTTATTGAAGATTTACCAAAAAATCAAAGCATGCAATTTGATGTCTTACATCCGTGGTCATTTTTAGATCAGCTAAATCCCGGCGATAAAGAAAATCCTTGGGGCACAATTACATGTTTTACCTATTTCGAGTTAAAGGATAATGTATCGGTGGAAGCAACGAATAAATTGTTGCAGCATTTCATCGTTAATAAGGAGCCTGACTTAAAAAAAATGACGTATGAGCCATTCCTTTTTCCATTTGCTAAAATGCACTTGTATGATGACTTTGAGAATGGGAAATCAGTAGGTGGCCGTATGGACCAGGTTCGGCTATTTGTATTTCTCGCTTTTTGCGTGCTTTTAATAGCTTGTATAAATTACATGAACCTTTCTACCGCACGCTCAAAGAAACGGGCCCGTGAAGTTGGCGTTCGTAAGGCTTTAGGTTCTTCAAGAAAGACAATAATGGGGCAATTTATGATTGAATCGTTAATTCTTTCTTCCATGGCCATGCTCATCGCATTTACCCTGTTGGAAGTATTGTTGCCCTACTTTAATAATTTACTGGATATCAAAATCATCATTAAATATAGCTCAGCCACTTTTTGGATGACGCTTTTCACCATGGTTTTCATTACTGGTTTACTGGCAGGGAGTTACCCGGCATTTTATCTTTCTTCTTTCATTCCGGTAAAGGTTTTAAAAGGCTTTAAAGGTTCTACAGGGTCACTATCCATCCGTAAAACTTTGGTTGTATTACAATTCAGTTTGTCAATTTGCATGATTATTTCTGCTATTGTCATTTACAATCAGATTCAATATATGCGGGATAAACCTTTAGGATTTGATGTTGCAGCTTTGGCTCAAATTGACTTGGAAGGGGAACTGGCTAAACCTGGCAAGCTGGAGATTTTTAAAAATGAACTTAAGCGCGCTGGCGCAATAGAATCAGCAAGTGAATATGCAGGTACCTTTACCAGGGGTGGAAAAATAACCGGCGATATTTCATGGCCCGGAAAAGCAAAAAATGATGTTTCCATAGTGAGTTACAGAAGTACGGGATTTGATTTTGCCCATACCGCCGGCGTAAAAATTATTGCCGGACGAGACTTCTCTCCACAATTTCCTGCTGATACCTCTACTTCACTAATACTTAACCAGCAAGCTGTTAAGTTGATGGAATTGAAAAATCCAATCGGTACCGTACTTCACTGGGGAGACAATCCACCAGTTAAAGTTGTTGGCGTGATTCAAGATTTTTTCAATGAATCGTTAGGTGCTAAGGTATCACCAACTATCTACTATTATAATCTTAAAGATAGCAAGTCTTTATTGTTAAAATTAAATGCAAAGCAGTCTCTTACTTCATCAATAGATATCATTAAACAGGTGAGTCAGCATATAAATCCTGCTTATCCGGTAGAAATCAAATTGGTAAGCGAGGGGATGGCAGAAAAGATCCGAAGTGAAAAATTGCTTAGCGTACTTTCCAATATCTTCGGAGGTTTTGCCATCTTCATTTCTTGTCTTGGTCTCCTTGGATTAGCACTTTACATGGCCGAGCAGCGAAGTAAGGAAATCAGTATTCGCAAGGTTTTGGGTGCTAATTTATCGGATATTTTAGTATTGCTGAATAAGGATTTTGTAAAACTGGTTCTCATTTCCAACATTATTGCCATTCCAATAGCTTATATATTAGTCAGTAAATGGCTAGAAAAATACGATTACAAAATTACGATCAATCCATGGCCATTTGTATTAGCCCTTTTGGCTTCATTAATTATTGCAGTATTAACCGTAAGCCTGCAAACTTTTAAAGTAGCCAAGGCAAATGCAGTAGATGCACTTAAATATGAATAAAAGCTGAAAGCTTAAATACCAAAGCTTAAAGCGATTTGCAGGTGCTTTAGTCTTTCTGCTTTTTGTTTTCAGCTTTTAACACATACTCACTACTTGAAACTAAAAATATGTTCAAATTAAACTTAAAAATCGCCTTGCGGAACCTTTGGAAGTATAAGGGATATACCGCTATCAATATTTTCGGATTATCAGTCGGATTAGCCAGTTGTATCCTGATTTTTATTTTCGTGAGGTATCAATTAAGCTTTGATAAAGATTATTCCAATGGAGATAGAATTTATCGGGTAGTTTCTCAGTGGAAGTACAATGATGGAAATGAGTTTTACTCACAGGGCGTTCCACTACCATTGGCACCAGCCATGCGGAATGATTTTTCGCAATTTGATCAGGTTGCCGCAATACAACAAGGGGGGGGAATAATAAAGGTACATTCGCAAGCTGGTAGACCAGAAATAAAGAAAGATGAAGATGTATATTATGCAGAACCTGCATTTTTCGAAATATTCGATTATAAGTGGCTCTCTGGTAATCCTACCCAGTCTTTAACGGCACCCAATCAGGTCGTGTTATCTGAAAAAACAGCCATTACCTATTTTGGAGATTGGCGTAAGGCAATTGGCAACAGCATCAGCCTTGATGGCAAAATCAATTTTAAGGTAACAGGGATAATTAAGGATAATCCTCAGAACAGCAGTTTTCCCCTGACTATCGTTTTTAGCTATTCCAGCTACCTTGACAGAAATAGTAAAACCTGGGGAGCCGTTTCATCAGGTTCGGAGTGTTATGTTTTGCTAAAAAAAGGGTCATCAATTGATCAGTTAGCACAGCCTTTGGCACAATTTATAGAAAAATATTATACAGATAAGGGCCCGGGAAAAGAAAGTCATTTTTTTCAACCACTAAACGATATTCATCACAATGTTAACTATGGCAGTTTTGGTGGAGGCACAACACCTTACAAACAATTGGTTGGTATAAGTGTAATTGGTTTGTTTTTATTGTTAACCGCTTGCATCAATTTTATTAATCTGGCTACTGCACAAGCTGTAAGTCGATCAAAAGAAGTTGGGGTACGTAAAGTCATGGGTAGTCGGCGTAAACAATTGGTTTGGCAGTTTTTGAGTGAAACTACATTGATTACTTTTATTGCATTATTATTTGCCTGTGTTTTAACCGAACTGTCACTTCCAGGTATGGAGCGTTTATTTGGAGCAAATATTTCTTTTAGTCTTTTTGGTCACCCTATTATTTTTATCTTCTTGTTGGGTTTATTGGTTACAGTTAGTCTGTTAGCTGGATTTTATCCAGCTTTGATTATGTCTGGATTTAGTCCGGCACTGGCTATTAAAAATAAGGTTTTAGCCAATGCAGGTGGTGTTGGGTTACGTAAAACGCTAGTGGTGGTTCAATTTGCCATTACGGCAATTTTAATCATTGGCACCCTGGTTGTGATCAAGCAGATGACCTATATCCGAAATAAATCTTTGGGTTTCGATACCAGTGCTATTGCCTTATTAAGTATGCCTACAGATAGTTTGAGTAAAATTAAGTATAGCACTTTTAAAGATGTCATTTTAAAAACTCCTGGTGTCAGCAAGATTAGTTATTGTAATGAAGCCCCTTCCTCCCGTAATAATAGTGAAACGAATTTTTCATATAACAGTTCAAAAGATGCTGATTTTCAGGTAAACCTAAAAATGGTTGATGAAGATTATGTTAAAACTTTTGGGTTAAAGCTTATCGCAGGCAAACTGCTGCCAAAAAGTGATACTGCAAACGCTTATATGATCAATGAAACACTCCTTAAAAAGCTAAATGTGAGCAAACCGGAAGAGTCATTAGGCAAGCTGATAAATGTTTCCGGACACATAGCCCCGGTAGTGGGTGTGGTGAAAGATTTTAATAATGTTTCCTTACGCGAAGCCATTTCACCTATAGTTTTATTTTCCAGCAGAAATAATTACCACAGGTTAGCCATTAAAGTGGCTTCCAAAAATATGCTTCAAACCTTAAAAACAATTGAAAAAACATTTAATAACACCTTTCCTGATGACGTTTATAAAATCAATTTTATAGATGATCAGGTAAAAAACTATTATCGTACTGAACAAGTGATGGGAACCTTATTTAAGGTTTTTGCTGCTGTAGTGATTCTGATTTCTTTTATTGGTTTATTTGGTTTAATTTCTTTTGTTGCCACACAAAGAACCAAAGAAATTGCCATTCGCAAAGTTTTAGGTGCATCTAATCTGGAACTAGTTCATATGCTGAATAGCTCATTTTTATGGATGGTGCTGATTGCCAATATGGTGGCCTGGCCCGTAGCTTACATTTTTATTAAACAATGGCTGTCTGGTTTCGAATATCGGATTGAACTCAGTATCTGGCCATTTGTAATTGCGATGATATCTTCGTTAGCCATTACTTTGGTTACCGTTAGTATCAGATCTTACCGAGCCGCTAAAGCCAATACAATTGATGCGCTGAAATATGAATAAAGCTGAAAGTTAACAGACTAAAGCTTGAAGCGATTTGCAGGCGCAATAGTCTTTCTGCTTTTAGCTTTCAGCTCTTAACAATAAAAACCTGATAATTAATACTCTAGAAATGTTCAAACTCAATTTAAAAATAGCCTGGCGAAACCTTTGGAAGAATAAGTTTTATGCCTCTATTAATATTACTGGTTTAGCCATAGGGTTAACTGCTTTTGTGTTGCTATTGCTATATGTTAACTACGAAGGGAGTTATGATACATGGTCGCCAGAATTAAAAAATGTTTATCAGGTTAGGGCATTTCATTCATATAGTGCACCAGATAATAAGCAATATTGGCAGACTTCAAATGAAAGTAGAATTGCGGCGTTACTGAAGCAAAATATTCCGCAGGTTACTGCTATCACAAAAGTTGAAAATGATTGGTATCAAAATTATGCCTTGACGGTTAAGGATCACAAGTCGGTAATGATTAAAGGGATACGTAATGCAGATTCAGCCTTTTTTAAAGTGATGCCGTATAGCTTTTTAAAAGGCAATGAGGCAACAGCACTGAGCAAACCTAATAGCATTGTGCTGAAAAAGGATTTGGCATTAAAACTTTTTGGTACTGAAGATATTATTGGTAAAACCATTAGCATAGTAAGGTGGGAGGGGGATGCCATTACAGATTTTACGGTTACAGGAATTGTTACGGAGCCCAATACGCCACAAAGTGTTAATTTTTCAGGTATTATTCATACAGGCGAGTTTGATCAAGATAATCAAAATCCAACAATGCATAGATATATGGAAATTTATGCCAGGCTATTTAATCATGAGGATTTGAATCAAATAAATGAAAATGTAAAGAAGGTATACATCAATAATCTGAAAAGTACATTTACCAATAGCCAATACTCTTATGCAGATTATTTAAAATCAGGAAATGCACCAAATTGTAAGCTATTGCCCATAAACGAAGCTCATCAAAACCCTTCCTTTGTAGCTGGTTGGATAGAAAAAATCAAGCCTGTTTCTTTAATAGTTACCTTTTTACTCTTAATATCCATCATTAACTTTATTAATTTAGCTACTGCGCAGTCATTTCAAAGAGCTAAGGAAGTTGGTGTTAAGAAGGTGCTCGGCTCTAGTAAAGGGTTGCTTGTGAGACAATTTTTAATGGAAACAGGATTGCAAAGTTTGTTTGCCTTATTAATTTGCGGCGTGCTCATAGAATTATCTTTACCAGCTTTTAATAAGCAATTGGGGCTGGATATTAGCTTTTGGTCAAACCATAAATTGTTCTTTATACTCTTACAATTACTTGGGTTATTCTTAATTATCACGCTGCTGGCTGGCTTTTACCCGGCAAAAGTGTTGTCAAACTATAAACCAGCAGCTGTATTAAAAGGAACTTTTTCTAACAGTAATAGAGGTTTGGTACTTCGTAATTCGTTAATTGTACTGCAATTCGTGATCTCAGTTACACTGATCATTGCAATAGGAACGATGCAAACGCAGGTGAGCTTTATGAATCAAAAAGATTTGGGTTTTGATAAGAGCCGAGTGATTAATATCAGTGCTAACTATGATGAAAAAGTCGCAAATGATATCAGAAAAGTCTCAGGGGTGCAATATGTTGGCTCTACTACTCAGGTAATTGGAAACACATATGCTTATGCAGATAAGATTAACTTTCAAGGTAAAAAATTAAATTTAAACATGGTAACCGTAACCATGGAAGCATTTCCTGCTTTAGGTATAAAGCCATTACAGGGACGGCTTTTTTCATCACTTTATAAACAGGACACTATAAATACGGTGGTGCTAAATGAATCTGCAGCGAAGCAGTTAGGAGGTGTGGTAGTAGGTAAACAATTCAGGTCCTATGAAAATGTTTTTCAAATCATTGGCGTAATTAAAGATTATCATGCAGAATCATTTGATAAATCTATCATTCCAACCATTTATAAAGTAACCTATTTAGGAGGCATGAGCGCAAATGGAAATTTGCTTGTTAGATTTAACTCCAGTCACTATCAAGCCACTATTAGAAAAATTGAGGAGGTATGGAAAAAATATTATCCTAATTATCCAATGAACTATCAATCATTAAATGATGCATTCATTCATAGTCTGGAAGATAATAGCCGTTTTATGAACATGATTCTCATATTTAGTGTAATTTCTGTTTCACTGTCTTTATCAGGCTTATTTGCCTTATCCACTTTTGTGGCCAAACGAAGAACAAAAGAGGTTGCGGTAAGAAAGGTGCTAGGCGCATCAAATATGCAAATCGTTAATCTGCTTAATAAATCTTTTTTACATTTAGTTATTGCGGCTAACTTAATCAGCTGGCCTATTGCCTACATCCTCATCCAAAAATGGCTTGATGGATTTGTTTATCGGATAGATATGCCTGTTTTACCCTTTATCATTGCAACAATTACCTCTTTGATTATAGCCATTTTAACGGTAAGCATTCAAGCGAGAAAGGCTGCTATTGCTAATCCTGTTAACGCACTTAAATATGAGTAGTAAAGGGTTATGGAAGAGGTTAGATGGGTTATGAGGTTAGGCTTTTAAACTCCCAACTTTAAAGCGGTTATGGAAGAGGTTGGATGGATGTGAATTTGGAAATAAAAAAAAGTAATAAATTTTCAGGTTTAGATATGATTTAAAATTAGTTGCTATGAACCATTTATTAACCTTTCCAACTCCTAACCTTATAGCCTTTTGCCAACCCATTTACCCAATCTTGATACCTTATACTAATTACTTGATACTAAAATAAAAATGATTGAACTTAAAAATATCGAAAAATACTATTCCAGCAAAGGTATAAAGCATTACGTTTTGCGTCATGTAACCACAACCATTAAACAAGGTGAATTTGTTTCCATTATGGGACCGTCAGGTGCAGGAAAGTCTACCTTATTAAATATTCTGGGTATGCTGGAAGAACCTACTTACGGAACATACGAGTTTATGGAAGAAGATGTAACCCGTTTAAATGAACGGAAACGCATAGAACTGTACCGCAACCACATTGGTTTTGTGTTTCAGGCTTACCACTTGATTGACGAAATGACGGTTTATGAAAACATTGAAGCGCCTTTGCTTTATAAAAAGGTTGGTGGTGCAGAAAGAGCCAGTAGAATTGCAAACTTATTAGATCGTTTTAATATGGTAGCGAAAAAAGATTTGTTTCCCAACCAGCTTTCGGGCGGACAGCAACAATTGGTAGGCATTGCAAGGGCACTAGCTGCACAGCCTTCCATAATTCTTGCTGATGAACCAACCGGGAATCTTCAATCTGCTCAGGCGGAAGAAATTATGCAACTTTTTCAGAAGCTAAATAAAGAAGATGGCATTACCATCATTCAGGTAACGCACTCGGAAAAGAATGCACAATACGGAAATCGAATCTTAAATATTGCCGATGGCGTGGTCAAAGATGATATAACATTAACTGCGGTTTAAGGCAGTTTTACTTTGTAAATTCGGTAAGGATAGTCCGTTCTGTCCTTACCGTTATTGTATTTCGCTTGCCTGTTTATTTGTGAACAGCTAAGGTATAAGTAGCCATCATTGCCTATACCAAAAGAATCTGGCCAGCTTAACCGCTGGTCGGTTACTAAAGTATGAAGCTTTCCATCCGGACTAACATATTTAATCGAATAATCTGGCGAAGAACTGAGGTAAATGTTTCCTTTCTTATCTGCAATCATACCGTGACAAACACCGGTTTCAGCTACCATTTCTACAGCTTGCGAAATTTCTGTTTCACTTAATTTAGCATCTGCTAAAAACTGTGTTTCAATTCGATACAGTTTGGTCTGATTAATTGCCCTGAAATAAAAATATTTATTATCATGCGTTAATGCTATACCATTTACATTTGAATTAAAAGGTTTACCTGCACCATCTACCACATCAAGATTATCTAGATGGAGGATGAAGGCCGGATCGGCCAATGTGGCTTTATCTTTCTGAAGTAGCATTCTTGATTTTCCAGATTTTAAATCCAGCACTACAATTGCACTCAAACCTGGGTCTGATAGATAAGCGAGTTGTTTATCATGATCAATCACCACATCATTTAGTGCACTTTTGTTTTTTGGCAAATCATTAAAATGATAAACATTCACAACCTTATTATTGGTTAAATTGATTTGCAATAACTTAAACTGGCCGTTTTTCTTTTGCGTTTGATCGCCTCCAAAAATAGATGCGCCGCCGGCAGGCTTAGAATCCAGCACCCAAAGGAAATTTTTTTCATCAGCATATAAGTCCTGTACGTTCACAAAATGGCTATTGATATTGATGGTATCAACCTTATTCCATTCCTTATCTGGATATGGCATTCTCTGACCGTTAACAATTTCTGTTAAACCGTACACATAAGGCTCACGATTTGGAAATGATACAAATAATCGATTAGTTTTGGCTGAAACACTTACACCAATCGGTTGGCTTTTTCCAAATGAAGCCACTTCAATAAGTTTAGATTCCTGAGCCATAATCCTAATGCTCAATAAGATGCCGATAATGAATATAGAAGTAGTAATTTTTTTCATAACGATTGATGGAAGGATTTAAATAATAACTCCAAATGGAAGCTTAATGTTTTTCGCCAGCTTAAGTTACCTTTGCGTTATGCAGAAATCTTTTATAGACCAGATGGGGAAGGAGATTACCTTTAATTTTCCACCTAAAAAAATTATTTCTATTGTACCCTCACAAACAGAATTACTTTTTGATTTAGGCTTAGATCAAGAAATAATCGGTTTGACGAAGTTTTGCATTCATCCGATAGAAAAATTTGCTGAACGTACTAAAGTTGGCGGAACTAAAAAACTTAATATAGATTTAATTAAGGATTTGAAGCCTGATTTAATCATTGGTAATAAGGAAGAGAACACACAAAGTGATATTGAAGAACTTTCTGATCTTTTTCCGGTGTGGATGAGTGATATTTTTACGCTGGATGATGCCATGAAAACCATTATTCAGATAGGAGCATTAGTAGATCGGGAGCCTGAGGCCAATTATCTGAATCACCTGATCTCTGCTGGTTTCAGAGATTTACAAACACTTGCATTGCAATATCATATTGATAAAAAAGTAGCCTATCTAATCTGGCGGAAGCCCTATATGACTGCGGGTAAAAATACATTTATTGATCACATCATGTCAATGAACGGGATTACAAATGTGATTAAGGAAGAGCGTTATCCTGAGATTACACTTGAGGAACTGAAAACTTTAAACTGTGATTTGATCTTACTTTCCTCAGAGCCCTATCCCTTTGGTTCACAGCACATTGAAGAAATTCAGTCTGTTATTCCAAATACCAGAATTATACTGGTTGATGGCGAAATGTTTAGCTGGTATGGCAGTCGGCTCGTAAAAGCAGTTCAGTATTTTTTTGAATTTCAGAAAGAACTATATTGATTCTTTTTAGCCGTATTTTGATAAATTGTAGCGTTGTTTAAATTTACTACGTTCTAGTCAGTATGAAAAAAATACTTGTATTATCGCTATTTATAGCCATTTTTTCTGGTTGCACATCCTTTAAAGATTCGAATACTGCCAACAGGGCAACTGCAACCGGAACGATTCAAAAAATCGGTATGACCACCTTTCAATATGGTACACATTTGTTAACAACTGAAAATAAGACTTACGCCTTGAAGAGCGGTTCCATTAACCTGGATGAGTATATGAATAAAAGAGTGACGGTTAAAGGAAAGAACGTTAAAGGTTATCCTATAGATGGCGGACCTGAATTTTTGGATGTCACACTAATTAAATTCTAAATAATTAATCTTGCTTTTGGTTTTAAGGCTTTGCAAGGAAGTACCTGCCGTGAATAGGATTTTTTTGTTCACTAAACCAATTGATTCGAAAAGCTCCGGTTTTTTCTGCCGGACTTTACGTGGAAAGCGGGACTGTCAAAACCGATTAGCGCTGAAACTGCTTTTCAGATTGATTTTTAAATGAAATTTTTCTCGCTCTAAATTAAAGACTTAGCTTTTTTTGCGAAAAATAATTGATGATTTTTGGTGCATACCTTTTGATTATTCAATCTTGTTTCTATCTTTGCAGTCCTTACAAAATCCTAATTGCGGATGTGGCGTAATTGGTAGCCGCACCAGACTTAGGATCTGGCGCTTCACGGCGTGGGGGTTCGAGTCCCTTCATCCGCACTATAAATGAAGCCGTTTTGAGTTAAATCGAAACGGCTTCGTTTTTTTTAAAAACATTGATTAACAAAAATTGATGTGCTGTTAAATTAAAAAGATATGTGCCATTTGTCTCAAATCTCATATCTTGTTACTTAAATCTAATTGCACATCTCAATACTCATATCTTTAAAAAAATGAATATTACACAGGAAAAAACCGGCAACTTAAATGCTGTTGTAAAAATCAAAATCGCACCTGCTGATTATAGTGCCAAGGTAGAAAAAGCAATTAAAGACCAAGCTAAAAAAGCACAATTACCTGGTTTTCGTAAAGGAATGGTTCCTCCTGCTCATATTAAGAAAATGTATGGCAAGAGCATTCTGGTAGAAGAAGTAAATAACTTGTTAAATGATACTTTGTCTAACTACATTGCTGAACAAAAAATTGAAATTTTAGGTCAGCCATTGCCACAGTTAGAAAATGAGCGTGAATTTAAATGGGATAATACAGATGAATTTGAGTTCGATTATGAGTTGGGTTTAGCGCCTGCTTTTGATGTAAATATTTCTTCAAAAGATAAATACACAGAATATGTGATTAAGGCTGACGAGAAAACTTTAGAAGAACGTGCTAAGAATCTACGTCGCAGTTATGGTAAAATGACAAACCCTGAAGTATCTGCTGAAGGTGATGTTTTGTATGCTGAACTGGTTCAGTTAGGAGCAGATGGTTCTGTTTTCGAAGGCGGAATTTCAAACAGTGCAACACTTCGTTTAGATTTAATCAAAGACGACGAAATTCTTAAAACTTTAATCGGTCTGAAAAAAGATGATGTCGTAAACATTAATATTTCAAAAGCATTGGATGATGTTGCTGGTGTTGCAAAAGCGCTTAATATTTCAGAAGAAGATGCGGCAGATTTGAAGTCAGATTTCCAGTTAACGGTAAAAAATGTTAACCGTTTAGAAGAATCAGATTTAAATCAGGAGTTTTTTGATAAACTTTTTGGTGAGGGAACTGTTACCGATGAAGCTGGTTTCAAGGCGAAAATAACTGAAGAAGTTGAGGGAATGTTTAAACAGGATGCAGAACGTAAATTATCTAACGATATTTATGAAGACCTGTTAAAAAAACACACATTCGAATTACCTGATGAGTTTTTACGCCGCTGGTTAAAAGCTACGAATGAAAAATTAACAGATGAAGAATTAGCAGAAGGTTATGATGATTTTGCTAAAAACCTGAAGTGGACTTTAATCGAAAATAAAATCATTAAGGATAACAACATCGATATTAAATATGAAGATGTTGTTCAGGCCGCTAAAGCGAAATTAGATGCACAATTCAGAATGTACAGTCCGGCGCCGCTTCCTGAAGATCAGTTGGCACAATATGCTGTTCAATTCTTACAAGAAAAAGAAAATGCTAACCGTGTTTTTGAAGAAGTAAAAGCATTAAAAACTTTCGAACAAATCAAATCTATCGTTACACTTGAACAAAAAGATATAGATTACGATAAGTTTTTGGAAATGGATAAGAAGTAGAGCGTTAGGTGGGGAGCGTAAAGCGTTTAAAATGATTGTTCAATTGCCTGTATTTAGCAATGGCTCAATTTAAATTTTAATAGCTCGAAGTTTGGCAGTTATCAATCAAGTTGGCTGATAAACTTCTAGATATAGCTGACCGATTGTCAGTTGATAAAAAATATAGATTTGCAGAGCAGCTCAATGGGGCTGCTCTTAGCATATCTAATAACATTACAGAGGGCTCAGAATCTGTTTCAAACAAGGAATTTGCTCATTATCTGAATATTGCACACCGATCTGCTTTTGAAAATGCGAATATTTTGGTAGTATTGGAAAGAAGAAAATATATTTCTGACACAGAACTGCTTTATTATCTGAAAGAATTAGATAAATTGGCACGGAAATTAACCAACTTCAGGAAATATTTATTAAAATAATAATCCAGTTTGGCTCCTCGTTATTCAAACGCTTAACGCCAAACTTCAAACGCAAGACAAGATTATGAACATAGATTCACAAGAATTCAGAAAATTCGCCGTTAAACATCAGGGTATTGGCGGTTTACATGTAGATAAATTTATTGCACAAGCTAATCTGAACCCTCAGAATATGACGCCATACATCATTGAGGAACGTCAGCTAAATGTTGCTCAGATGGATGTATTCTCCAGGTTAATGATGGACCGTATTATCTTTTTAGGTGATGCCATTCATGATCATAATGCAAATATCATCCAGGCGCAATTGTTGTTCTTACAATCAACAGATGCAGACAGAGATATTCAGATTTACATTAATTCTCCAGGAGGTTCTGTTTATGCAGGTTTAGGTATTTATGATACCATGCAATACATTCAACCAGACGTAGCTACCATCTGTACAGGTATGGCAGCCTCAATGGGAGCGGTGTTATTGGTGGCCGGTGCTAAAGGAAAGCGTGCAGCTTTACCACACTCAAGAGTAATGATTCACCAACCTTCAGGCGGCGCACAAGGCGTAGCGTCTGATATGGAAATCAACTTAAGAGAAATGTTGAAATTGAAAAAAGAATTATACGATATTATTTCAGAGCACTCTGGTCAAACTTATGACTGGGTAGAGAAAGCTTCAGATCGTGATTACTGGATGACAGCTGACGAGGCAAAAGGATTTGGTATGGTTGATGAAGTGTTATCGAGAAACTCGAAAAAAGATGGCGAAACAAAATAAAGAATCCCGTTGTTCATTCTGCCATTCTGGCAAGCATGAAACATTAATGTTGATTGAAGGCATGGATGCATTTATCTGCGATAAATGTGTTACCCAAGCCAATCAATTGCTAGCGCAGGAATTAGGAACCAAAGGGACAAAAAATATTCAGGAGGCTATTAATTTATTAAAGCCTCTTGAAATTAAACAACACCTTGATCAATATGTAATTGGTCAGGATGATGCTAAAAAGGTGCTATCAGTTGCGGTTTATAATCACTATAAGCGTTTAAATCAGAAAGTTGATAAAGAAGACGAGATTGAGATTGAAAAATCGAACATCATGTTAGTAGGCGAAACCGGAACAGGTAAAACACTTTTGGCGAAAACCATTGCTAAAATTTTACATGTACCTTTCTGTATTTGTGATGCAACTGTTTTAACAGAGGCTGGTTACGTTGGTGAGGATGTTGAAAGTATCTTAACCCGTTTATTGCAGGCAGCTGATTATGATGTGGCTGCGGCAGAACGTGGGATTGTTTACATTGATGAGGTGGATAAGGTTGCCCGTAAAAGTGATAACCCATCCATTACCCGTGATGTATCTGGCGAAGGTGTACAGCAGGCTTTATTAAAGATTTTAGAAGGTACTGTAGTTAATGTTCCACCTCAGGGCGGACGTAAACATCCGGATCAAAAAATGATTCCGGTAAATACGAATAACATTTTATTTATCTGTGGTGGTGCGTTTGATGGTATTGAGCGCAAAATTGCTAATCGTTTGCGCACACAGGCTGTAGGTTACAAAGTAAAGAAAGATGAGACTGTTTTAGATCTTAAAAATCTTTATAAGTATATTACACCGCAGGATTTGAAATCGTTTGGTTTAATTCCCGAATTAATTGGGCGTATCCCGGTTCTTTCTCATCTCAATCCTTTGGATAAAGAATCATTGCGTAATATTTTAACTGCACCAAAAAATTCATTGATTAAGCAGTATGTAAAGCTATTTGCTTACGAGGACGTAGATCTAGCGTTTGAAGATGATGTGCTGGATTTTATCGTAGATAAAGCAATGGAATATAAATTGGGTGCCCGTGGGTTAAGATCAATTTGTGAGGCCATTATGTTAGATGCAATGTTCGATACACCGACACAAACGGATGTCAAGGAGTTGCATATTAATCTCGATTATGCGATAGAAAAATTTGAAAAGGCTGACTTTAAAAAGTTGCAAGCCGCATAAAAATCAAATCCTCTCGCGAAATCGAGGGGATTTTTTGTAAATACGCTTAGCGCCTTGCGCAAGGCGCTAAACTCAGTATTATGAATGAAGAAAAAGACGTAAAAAAAGACGAGGCTATTGGAGAGAAATCAAAAAAAGTAAAAGAAGTAGAGAGTCCGGTTAAATCCGGACTAAAATCTAAAGAAGAAATTGTTAAAAATTGGTTGCCACGTTATACGGGTCGCCCTTTAGATCAGTTCGGTGATTATATCTTATTGACCAATTTTAGTAAGTATGTAAGCATGTTTTCCGAATGGAATGATAATGCTCCGATTATGGGTTTAGATAAGCCTATGCAGAGCGTTACAGCAAATGGAATTACGATTATCAATTTTGGAATGGGAAGTCCGCTGGCCGCAACCATGATGGATTTATTGACCGCAATTATGCCCAAAGCTGTTTTGTTTCTAGGTAAATGTGGTGGCTTGAAAAAGAAAAATCAGTTAGGAGATTTAATTCTGCCAATTGCGGCAATTAGGGGAGAGGGAACTTCAAACGATTATCTTCCTGCTGAGGTGCCTGCATTACCAGCCTTCGCATTACAGAAAGCAATTTCTACCACTATTCGTGATCATGGCAGAGATTATTGGACAGGAACCTGTTACACCACCAACCGCAGGGTTTGGGAGCATGATAAAGAATTTAAAAAATATTTGAAGACATTACGTGCTATGGCGGTAGATATGGAAACAGCCACAGTTTTTACCACTGCTTTTGCTAATAAAATTCCGGCTGGTGCATTGTTATTGGTTTCAGATCAACCTATGATTCCAGAGGGCGTTAAAACAGCTGAAAGTGATAGCAGTGTTACGGAGAAATATGTGGAGACACACTTAAGAATTGGCATCGATTCACTTAAACAATTAATCAATAATGGTTTAACGGTAAAGCATTTATTGTTTTAATGCTCATCGTCAGTGCTAGGCACAAAGCAATCTCAATGCTATAGAAAGTTATTCATATTCATAGATCAGCAAATGCTGGTCTTTTTTTATGCTCATATTTGATAATGAATCAGGGGCAGGGTATTTGTATTTAGTTGTTATGCCACTAATCAAGGGGGGCAACTGAGGTGTCTCACAACTGAAAACAATAAAACGCGTCTTACGTTTAGAGTCCTTTCGAGAAGGCTTTTTTAGCCGACGAAGCAATCTATTCAGTTAAGTTCTTTTAACTAAATGAATCATTGGAAGGAGCAATTTACTGAAAAATGTTTCCTGCTTAAACATAATAAGTGAACGGTTATTCTTGAGAGGATAAAAGATAAATTTTATTCCGTCTATCGGTTTAGTGTCTCACAACTGAAAACATTTTGACTTTAAATTACTGATATTGTAGATTATTCACGTTGAAGAATATGCTGGTTGGTGAGACACCAAAACACTAAAGAGAATGTTCCACAGAACGATTGGTTTATAAACTATTAATGATTTTTTAAAAAGTTTAATCAACATATTTAAATATATAGAAAAAACTTAAAATGCTCGTAAACAAAAACGGGCCGACAATTGTCAGCCCGTTTTAATTCTATTAAGTAAAGTAATATTAACCTAAGTAAGATTTTAATATTTTACTTCTTGAAGTATGACGAAGGCGTTGAAGCGCTTTATCTTTAATCTGACGAACACGCTCACGCGTTAGGTTAAATTTCTCACCGATTTCCTCTAACGATAATGGGTGATTAGAACCAAGTCCGAAGAACAATACAATGATTTCTCTTTCTCTTTCTGTTAAAGTAGACAATGAACGTTTAATTTCTTCAGAAAGTGATTCATTAATTAATGAACTATCTGTATTTGGCTCATGGTTTTCCAATACATCCAATAATGTATTTTCTTCACCCTGAACAAAAGGAGCATCCATAGAAACGTGACGGCCAGAATTACTTAAAGTATCTGAAATCTTATCAACAGTGGTTTCTAAAATATCCGCTAACTCTTCCGGAGAAGGCTCACGCTCATATTCCTGCTCTAATTTAGAAAAGGCTTTACTGATTTTACTAAGTGAACCCACCTGATTTAAAGGTAAACGCACAATACGACTTTGCTCAGCAATGGCTTGCAAAATTGATTGACGAATCCACCAAACGGCGTATGAGATAAATTTAAAACCTTTGGTTTCATCAAAACGCTTAGCAGCTTTAATTAAACCTAAATTTCCTTCGTTAATTAAATCACCCAAAGTTAAACCCTGGTTTTGATATTGTTTTGCAACAGATACCACGAAACGTAAATTGGTCTTAGTTAATCGCTCTAATGCAGCCTGATCGCCTTCACGAATCTTTCTTGCTAAAATTACCTCTTCCTCTGCTGTTATTAAATCTACTTTACCAATTTCATGTAAGTATTTATCAAGTGATTGACTTTCACGGTTGGTAATTGACTGCGTTATCTTGAGTTGTCTCATTTATACGTTTTGTGTGCTCTTTAAATATTGAAGTGTGCAAAGTTACGAAATTGTACGGCAATCCGAAAGGATAAAATACTGAAAGTGTTGCTGTTTGCACATGTTTTTTATACTATTACTTCTAACAAAAATCATTCCAATAAAGTTTTTACCTGTCATTTAACTTATCTAGGTGATATATCTGTTAATCAAAATATATTTATTGTAAATCGATAAATATATTTTGATTAACAATAATTTATTTTTTATGTTTACGAGAAAATTTAAATAAAAGATGACGTTTATTTAATCTCCGCATGTGGATACACCGTATAGCTATATTACCTAAAAATATTTAAAAGATGATTTTTGTCATTCGCATTATTTTGTAAAATTTAAATAACACTTTCTAATTTTAGAAATACCCATTTAGGGTAATAAATATAAAATTATACTATTATGAAAATCAGAAATCAAATTCGCTTAATTAAATTCGCTTTTATAATCACCCTGATTTTTGTCTTATTATCATCCTTTGATGATGCAGAACGTGGCTTTAAAGATGGTTATAATGCTGCAGGAATGGAAAACTCACCAGGATGGACGTATGGTGTTTTATTGCTGTTCATCTCCTTTTTTACATTGAGGGTGTTGGTGTATCTTTATCGCTTCATTAATTCTGTGCAGGATGGCAGCGTGTTTAATGATGAAAATATAATACGTTTAACCAGGATGGGTTTTTATTGTATCTCCCTGCCATTTTTACTATTTATGCTAAATGCGATTGATTATGTACGGCATTCTGGCATTCAGCATATTCAAATAATTAAACTTTTTAGACACGTTGATTTTGAAATCTGGCTGCTCATTTTTGGCTTAACGTTGTTAACGATAGCCTTTGTATTTAAGAAAGGAATTGAACTTAAAAAGGAAAGTGATTTAACTATATAATTCATGCCAATTATTATAAATTTAGATGTGATGCTTGCACGTCGCAAAATGTCGCTTACTCAGTTAAGTGACCGTGTAGGAATTACCATGTCGAATTTATCGATTCTAAAGACCGGTAAGGCAAAAGCTATTCGTTTAGAGACACTTGAGGCTATTTGCGAGATATTAGATTGCCATCCCGGAGATATACTGGAGTTTAGGCTTAAATAGATTTAGATGTTTAGATGGGAAGAATCTGCTATTAAGCTTAATCAAAAATAATAATGCAAAAAGGGTCTGTTCATTATTTGTGAACAGACCCTTTAATATAACTAAACCTAACTTATTAATCCTGCTTCTGATTCAAAAACACAAAGTTATGGTCAAACATATCTAATTTAATTTTGCTGTCTTTGTCTATTTTACCTGCTAATATCTCTTTCGACAACTCATTTAAGATTCTTTTCTGAATAACCCGTTTAAGTGGTCTTGCACCGAATTGAGGATCGTAACCCAATTGTGCCAGCCAATCCAATGCCTCATCACTGGCTTCCATCTCAATTCCCATCTCGGCCAATGTTTGTTTTACCTGTTTGAATTGTAAAGCAACAATATTTCTAATCTCACTGCGGTTCAACGGGGTGAACATAATCAATTCATCAATACGGTTTAAAAACTCCGGACGAATGGTTTGTTTTAATACTTCAAACAATTCATTTTTGGTTTTAGCAATTACTTCATCACGATTTTCATCACTTAAATCTTTAAAATTATCCTGAATTAAGTGCGCACCAATGTTTGAGGTCATGATGATGATCGTATTTTTAAAATTAACTGTTCTGCCCTTGTTATCCGTTAAACGGCCATCATCCAGTACTTGCAGCAAAATGTTGAATACATCAGGATGTGCTTTTTCAATCTCATCCAATAGCACCACCGAGTAAGGTTTACGTCTTACTGCTTCCGTAAGCTGCCCACCTTCATCGTAACCCACATATCCTGGGGGCGCTCCAATTAGGCGGGAAACGGCGTGGCGTTCCTGGTATTCACTCATATCAATCCGGGTCAGCGCATTTTCATCATTGAATAAAAATTCTGCTAATGCTTTAGCCAGTTCAGTTTTACCTACACCGGTAGTTCCTAAGAAAATGAAAGAACCAATCGGCTTACGCTTATCCTGCAGGCCAGCGCGTGAGCGACGGATCGCATCAGAAATCGCTTCAATGGCTTCATCCTGTCCCGCAACACGTTGATGTAACTCATCTTCTAAATGAAGCAATTTCTCACGCTCGCTGGCAATCAGTTTGGTAACAGGTATACCGGTCCAACGGCCAACTACACCTGCAATGTCATCAGCAGTAACTTCTTCCTTCAGCATACGGCTATCTAATTGCTGACTTTCTAAATCGGCTTTAAGTTTCTCTACCTGATCCTGAGCTTCTTTTATTTTTCCATAACGGATCTCAGCAACCTTGCCATAATCTCCGGCACGTTCGGCCTGCTCGGCTTCTAATTTATAATGCTCAATTTGTTCTAACTGATTATTTACCGCATCAACCAGATCTTTTTCACCTTGCCATTTGGCTTTAAATTCATCACGCTCTGCTGATAGATTGGCAATCTCTTCAGATAACTCCTGTACTTTACGATCATCTTTTTCCCTTTTGATGGCTTCACGCTCAATTTCCAGGCGCATGATTTCCCGATCTAATGCATCTACATTTTCAGGAACACTATCCATTTCCATTCGAAGTTTAGAGGCTGCCTCGTCCATTAAATCAATGGCCTTATCAGGCAGGAAACGATCTGCAATATATCGCTGACTCATTTCTACCGCTGCAATAATGGCTTCGTCTTTAATCCGTACTTTATGATGTGTTTCGTAACGCTCCTTCAATCCACGAAGAATAGAAATAGCGTCCTGCGTATCGGGCTCTTCTACCATTACCTTTTGGAAACGGCGTTCAAGCGCTTTATCTTTTTCTAAATATTTTTGATACTCATCTAAAGTGGTCGCACCAATGGCTCTTAATTCACCTCGGGCTAAAGCCGGTTTTAAAATATTGGCCGCATCCATTGCGCCTTCACCACCACCGGCACCAACCAGCGTATGGATTTCATCAATAAAGAGCACAATGTCTCCATCGCTTTGCGAAACTTCTTTAACAACGGCTTTCAAACGTTCCTCAAACTCGCCTTTATATTTTGCACCAGCAATTAAAGCGCCCATATCTAAAGAGAAAACGGTTTTGCTTTTCAAGTTTTCCGGTACATCTCCTTTAATTATTCTAAATGCAATACCTTCGGCTATAGCAGTTTTACCTACTCCTGGTTCTCCGATTAAAATAGGGTTGTTCTTCGTTCTGCGAGATAAAATCTGAATGACGCGACGAATTTCCTCATCTCGGCCAATAACCGGATCGAGCTTCCCGCTTTCTGCGTATTCATTTAAGTTGCGGGCATATTTACTGAGCGCCTGATAAGTGGCTTCAGCATTCTGATCGGTTACCCGGCTATCGCCACGCAATGATACAATTGCTTTTTTAAGGTCTTTTTCATTTACACCTTGTTCTTTCAAAAGTTTTGCAGTGCTATCATTTACGGCTAAAATTCCTAATAACAGATGTTCTACCGATACAAATTCATCTTTAAATTCTTTTAAAAATGTTTGTGCTTTTTGTAAAACGCTATTGGTATTAGATGATAGGTAAACGTTACTGCCGCTTACTTTTGGAAACCTGGAGATTTCAGCATCTAAATTTTGATTCAGGGAATTCAGATTTACGTTTAATTTCTTTAATACGTAAGAAACTACATTTTCATCAACAGTAAGCAGACCTTTAAGGAGGTGTGCTGTTTCAATAGCTTGTTGCTGATTGCCTTGGGCTATTTCAGAAGCCTGTTGAATCGCTTCCTGGGCTTTTATAGTGAAATTGTTGAAGTTCATATTTTCCTTTGGATCAAAACAGATGCCATGTCTATTTTGATTTCTGAATCGGAAATTTTGTCGTGCTATAATTTATTTTTATGACTAAAATTCTGATTTATAATGTTTTATGCTGAATTTTTGTCGTGTTTATTCCTGAGCCTAATTGTAAAACCAATGAGACTTTTAAAAATGCGGATCTGTTTAACTAACATTAATGGAAATTGCATGCATAAAAAAAGCGAAGAAAAAATCCTCGCTATATTTAAAATGCAATCGCTGAATAAAAATTCAGCAGATAACTAATTATCCTAAAAGATCTTTTAACCGCTCTGTTTGATGATCAACTAATTTTTGTAGTGGACCAGAGGCCAACATTTTCATCATCATATTTAAATCTGCAGTAATGATGTGTTTTGCAGTTGTTGTTCCGTTGTCATTATCCGTTACCGTCCATTTTAATTCAACTTCAAAAGGTGCTTTTTCAGTAGGGATGGCAGTTAGTTCTTGGTTTTTAACACGATTGGAGATTTTAATAGCCAGTTTAGCCATATTCTGAATGGTAAAACGTGCCTCATCTTCCGTTGATTCCCAGTTATATATATTTTCGGGCATCAATCTTTGATGGTTATTCATATTAGAGAGAAAAGCATAAACCTCGGCAACAGGTTTGTTTACATCTACAGTGCTTTCAATAATTGTCATTGTATTTTTTTAAGGTTATTTTATATTTGGTTGATGGAAATTCTTAACTTAATGTTTGTCCCCATTCAGACGGATTTAAGCGCCACTTGCTTAACAATTCCATATCACTTTTTGCTATAATGCTGTGCTCTGCAGCATAATCTATTAATGCGGCATAGTTAGATAGGGTAAGATAGCGACATTTTGCAGCGGTAAAGTTTTCGTCTGCTTTTTCAAATCCATAGGTAAAGATTGCTGCTAAACCAGCAACTGATAAACCTGCAGATCTTAAGGCTTCAACAGCTTGTAAACTGCTTTTTCCGGTAGAGATTAAATCTTCAATGACCACTACGCGTTGTCCATCTACTACTTCTCCTTCTATTAAACTTCCGGTTCCGTGCTCCTTTGCTTTCGCTCTTACATAAATAAAAGGCAAACCCAGTTCCTGCGCAACCAATACGCCTTGTGGAATGCCAGCTGTAGCAACACCTGCAATAACATCAACTGAACCAAACTCTTCCTGGATAGCTTGTGCAAGCTTCTGACGGATGTATGTTCTCACCTGAGGATGGGAAAGGGTAATGCGGTTATCGCAATAAATTGGCGACTTCCAACCAGATGCCCATGTAAAAGGATTATTAGGTTGTAATTTAATTGCCTTTATTTGTAATAAAAATTCCGCTACCTTTAATTCAATATCACTTTTATTATACATGGCCCAAAATTACAGAATTTTTTATCTTTGTCATTATCATACTTTAAAGCCACTTTTTTAGTGGTGTGTAGAAAATTGTAGAAAAATTCTTAGTTTAAAATTATTTAATGTCTCAAATATCGCAAATTTTAGTTGATGGTAAAAGTTATATTTTGCCATCACTTACTAATCAACACTTTAAATCCTTAGCTGTTTTAAAAACGCCAAATAAAGGTGATTGGTACATTTACTACTCTATTTGGGATTTTATTGAAGGAAAATGGAAGCCAGTTAAATTTTATACCAAACAGCTGAATAATGCTGCAGCACTGCAGTTACCGCTGAAAAAGAGAACAGCAATTGGTGAGGCAATTCTCTCTGCCTGTAACGAAGATTTAAGCAATGGTATAGATCCAAAGACCGCAAAAGCAATTGCACCATTTAGTAAGGTAACGTTGAAGGATGTGCTGGAAGATGCAGCGGATGAATCCAAAGTACCACGGTTAGATGATGCAATTGAAATCTTCTTAGCAACTAAAACTGATACACTAGGTGGGAAGACTGGTGCGGAAAATAAGGAGAACACTGCAGTCACTTACAAGTATTTTTTCAAAGCCTTCAAAGATTACTGCATAAGATCTAAAATTGATAATTTCAAAGTTAACAAGTACACTAAGCAACATGTGTTTGATTTTATGCAAGAGTATTTAAATGCTGGTATTTGGGGTGCCTCCACCTATAATAGTAACTTAGGATTTATTAAATCATTTTTCAATTTCTTCGCTAAACGTTATGACTTCACTCATTACATTGGGAACATTGAAGACGTTGAAGTAACAGAAGAAACTGATAAGTTTGAACCATTTAATGAACTTGATGTAAAGCGTGTTTTTGATTTCTTATCTGCAGAACAAGTTATTGAATATCCACATTACACCCGCACTTTACCGCCTAATGACTTGATCAGAATCATTGCTAAGACTATCTTTTATTCATTTCTCAGACCCTCTGAAATAAGAAGAATTAAGGTGAAGCATATAAAGCGTTATAAGCAAGGTTACTTTGATTTGAGTGCTGACATAACTAAAAATAAGAAAGTGGCTTCACGCTTTAAAGAACTGTATATTGATCCTATATTGGTTGAAGAGTATAGTAAATTGGGTTGGGATGAATTAATAACCAAAAAAGAATGCCAGGAATACTATGTTTTTACTAAAGATTTGATTCCATCATTAGATAAGAGCAGCAATTATCAATTTGGCAAGAAATTCTCAAGAGAGTTGGATAAGCTGGATAAGCGAGCCTCAGAGGGTGATACAATCTTTGCGGATGCTAAGTACTCTTTATATTCTTTAAAGCATTCTGGCAACATCCAAGCTTATAAGGCTGGTTGGTCAATTGCACAACTTCAACTACAGAACAGGCACTCATCTGAAGAACAAACAGAAAACTACCTAAGAGAGTTAAAACAAGAAATCAATCAACAACCAAGACCACCCAGAGCAGCTATTTAAGTAGTTGATTCGCTCTAAAGGTCGCAATCACATCTTCTTTTGTTTCCTTTTTCTTCACGTTTGAAATTTTAGATGTTAGAGCCTTGTTAATAGGCTCTACCATACTTTTCAGACTAATGATCTCTTCAATTAACATGGTTTGTTCTTTCAATTCTTTGTTTTCCAACTGGAGAGATTCAATTTTCATCTGACTTTGTAGCAAGGCATTGCCAAACTCTAAAATGGTTTCTCTATCAAAACCCCTATATGTTTCTTTTTCATTTGAATCGCTAAATTCCTTCAATGACATGTATCTCACTTTTCCCATTTTTCTAAAGTAATATGAGATTGAAAAAAATCAAGTCTGATATATTAATTATATCATATAAGATTTTTATTTTCGTGAATGAAAAAATTAATAACTCTCTTTCTGCTTATGTTTACTACGCTTATTTTGAAAGCACAAACAGCAGATGAAACTTTGGAATGGTTGCGAACAAAACAACCAAGCCTTGGCGGAAACTCAGTCACGATAGACCAAAAATTCATTAAGGTAACCAATGATAAAGATGTAACATCAATTGAATGGTCAAAGATTAAAGATGTAACCAGAAAAAATTTTGAAATCAAAATTGTTGGTGATGAACTTGTTAATGGAAAGAATGTTTTTATTAATATTAGGATTGATGATTTTAGAATCTCAGATAAATTCGTGAAAGCACTTAGGCATTTAGCCGAATTGAAGGGAGCTAAATTAATAAAAGATGATTTGTTTTAGTTTTACCTAAATCTTAATCAGAAGGTGGCTACTGTACTTCACCACCCATTTTGATCAGTGTCTTTCTAAAGTACGGTGAGATTGAAGAAAATCAAGGGCTATAAACAAAAAAACAGCTGGCTACTTATCTTCACCAACTGTTTTAATATACTACCATTATTTGTAAATGTTATTATTCAGGATATTCATCCCTACCATAAAAAATATGTGTTTCGTGTTCGTGGTAATAAATTGTGGTTTCCTCGGTTTTATCAAATCTGTAAAGAATCCATTTACCATCTCTTTTACCATTTACATAACTACCTTCTGCTAATTTATTCTTATCAGTATCTTGTAGAATCCAATAACCTATTCTTTCGTTGTTTTTGTTTAATTGATTTAGTTGTCTTTCCATGTTCATAAATATATTGCATCAATTAAAAATTACAAGTTAAATCAACTTTTTTATTTGATTTTGGAAATCTAAGGTTTCACCATCTTCACGCAGCATTGGGTTCTGGTCAACAACGGTTACATTGTCATTTTCAATGAATAGTGTAAAGATTGGATGACCAAGTGAGTTTTTGAAAATCATATAGTTATCATTTTCAATTTCATAATAAAAGCTTGAACCGAAAGATTTCTTAGCAGCACTGAATATTTCTACTGCAGATTTGGTTGTTTGGAGTTGTATAGTATTATTCATATCAGCTTGGTTGCTTCAAAAACGTTTAACTTTTAGAGTGTCAGTAAATTGATAATAATTCAGTTGCGACAGTTCATTTTTAAATTTGTTGAAAGATGGAGCTTCGGAATCTTTGAAATGCTCTTTTTTCATTATCGTATAAGCTTCGTTTAAAGAAGTTGCTTTTATAACTTCATTATCATCAGTTGGGTGAGGTATGAAATACGTATAGCTTTTTCTAACTACTGGTACAGCTGGCTGAGCAGGTGTGAATAGTGTTGCTTGCTTTGGTTTTTTACTCATAAAGCTAAGGTAAGTTTTTACCTAATATTTTGTACCCATCTCTATGGTATATGTTTTGCTTTTTTATATACAACAGAGATGGGTACAAAAATAAATATTAGGTATAGACTTGATTTTTTTAAATCTCATATTACTTTAGAATAGTACCATGTTGGAACTAATTAAAAATAATTAACTAAGAAAATGAATTTTGAATTTTTAGAGACTATTTATAAAAGTAACACACAAGGTTACAATATATTTTAATTAGCATTTAGAAAGTTATTACTGGTCGGGCGTTGCTTCCCGACCATTCTCTTTAAAGCTAATTAACTGAAGAGAATAAAGAGTAAATACAATTTTTTAATGTTAATCAATACTTATGCAAATGTAAGTACACCATCAGTACAATCAATAATACCAACCACAGAATGGTTGGAAAAAATAAAATTCGGTGAATATGCCGAAGTTATAACACAATTAAGAAAGTTCAACAAAGGTGATTCATTCTATGATGAAACCAAGAAAACCTTACCATGTTGCACATATAATTTCTTATTTGATTCCTATAAGAAAAATTCAAATATAGTTTCACCTACTGGCTTAATCTACTTTGATGTTGATGAACCATCATTTGATGTTTCATCGTTGAATTTAGATAAGGTATATTCTTATTATAAGAGTGTAGGCGGTAAGGGTTATTCAATTCTAACTAAGGTTGAAAACTTAACTTTAGATAACTACAATGCAACCTATGATGCAATCCTGAATGATTTAAAATTGAATGACTTCTTTGATAAGGATGCAAGGAAAGCAACTCAGTACAATATCATTTCAGATGATTCAGATATTTTCATCAATAACAGTTCATTTATCTATAAATCACAAAATGTACCCATCTCTATTGTAAATAAAGAAGAACAAAACATATACGAAAGAGATGGGTACAAAACCAATTACATCAGATATAGTGATTTAACCAACATTGAGCTTGATACACCATTCGTGGTTGATTGGAATAACTTTAGAGAGGTTAAAGTTTCAATACCATTTCACAAAATATCAGATGGTAGGAAAAGAACACTGCTTGCTATTTGCTGCAATTATGTTTACCTGAATGATTGGTTACCATTTGATAATGTGGTTAAAACCATGTGCGTGATCAATACCTTAACCTGCATTGAGCCACTCCCATATTCAATTGTTTTGGGAATAGTTAAATCAATATTCCAGCAGAAAAGGGAAAACAGATTAAAGCCTAATTATAACGAGCGTAGCATCATCTTTTCACAAGATTGCGGATATGATAAAGATGAAAAGTTAGCCGTTTGTAGAGAACTAATCAGCAAGAAACGAGTGAATGAAAGTAAGAACATAATCTATGACTTCATTGAAAGCTGGGATTTCATTGTTAATGGTAAAATCACAGTAAGGAAGCTTACTGAGGTTTCAGGTAAGGATAAAAAGACCGTAGCAAAATATTATCCTGAATTTAAAGAATGGATAGCAGAGTTGAATTGTGTCATGAAAAAATGACAAATAATTTTTTTGCTATATTTGAGTTCAAAAACTGGCTTCACTATAGATTAAATGCAGATTTAATTTATTGCAGATTAGAAGAAAAAAGTTAGCAAAAGCCCATTTGCAAGGTTTAAAATAGATTAATAAACTTGCAAAATAATAATAAAAACAGCTATGACATTAACACTTAACCCTAAATATTATATTAAAATGTATGATGGTGCTACACTGCACTGGTTTGACTTTGAAGATGAATTGAAAGAAGATTTTACTATCACCACTGCAACAGTAGCACAACTAAAAAAGCTTAACGTGGCAACATCCAAAGCCGTTGTTGATTGGCATTTGGGTAATCAAGGCTATGTAGCAGTTTATAAAAACTTCATCAGAAAATGTGATGAATGTGTGGTCTTATCTTATTTAAAGGAACTTGAACACAAAAAAATGCTTAAATCGCAAAGGATCATGAACAAGTTAATGGTTAGCGTGTTTCAAGATGCTATAAAAATATTAGAATCTGCGGAGGAATATGAACTTTGCCACAAATTAATAAATCTTAAATAAATAAACTTATGAACAATGCTGAACTTAAAGCAAAAATGGAATTAGAAGGTTATACCGCAAAAGAGTTTACAGGTGATGATGAATCAAAAAGTGAATTTGTATTTGAAAATGATGACCACTTTATAAATGTTTATCATGACCGTAGCTTGGCTATAATACTAAATGATAATTTAACATCCACATTGGAACGTATAAAAAAACGAGATGAAATAAGGGCATGGTTTAATCAGCTTCGTTCTAGTTAACACACAATACCTTAACCCCAGTTGATTATTAGTTGGGGTTATTGGCAGTTAACAGTCAGTCAACAACTGAGAAGGGGGAATTTTTAATGCTCTGGCAATGATAACTATCATTGAGATTGTTGTGTTCACTAACCCCCTTTCAATCTTGCTTATTGTGGTGTATTCTACCTCACAAAGTTCGGCTAATCTAACGATAGTCAACCCCCTTTCAACACGCTTAAAGCGTATCGTTGCACCAAGTTTATCTATAGCTTTTTGATCTTTCGGGTTATGGGCAGCCATCCCGACAAAGCTTAAGAAAAAACATTTTTTATTATATAGCACAAGTGCTATATTTGCAAATTATACTTGATAAAATGAAAAGAAAATTAACACCTCTATTTTGTGCTACCATTTTTTTAATAGGATGCGCACAACCTACACCAGACAAACTTGCTGAAGATGTTTGCGACTGTTACACTGAAATGAAAGCCATTGACAACACAACAGCCAAACTTGAAAAGGTTGATGAATGCTTCCAACTCACTCAATCAAGGCTGGAGAAGATTGAAAACATGGCGAAGAGCAATGAATGGAGTGACGATAAGAGAGCAGCCGAAAGAACCAAATTTGAATCAGCTGTAAATAAATGCAATAAATCTAATTAAATCCATCTCAATCATGAATACCACCAATCTTTTTCCAAACGAAATAATTGACTCAATAATAATCTTAGGTGAAGAAAAATTCACAATAACAGATAAAAGACTTATTTACAGATCTCACGCTGCGAATGCATTTATTGGTAATCATGAACTAAGATCAGCAAGCTTAACAGAGATTGATGTTACCTACGAGAAATTTAATCTGCCAGATATTCCTGATCTGATGAAGCTTAGTTATGTTGCTTCTTTTCTTGTCGTTGCAGTTGTTCAAACCAGTTTAGGTGAAGAAACAGGTGCAATATTCATCTCATCTTTCATGTATGGTTTTCTTGGCATGATAGGACTTACTATACTATTGAAGGTAACGCAGTCAATTATGCGTTACACCTTGAAGCAGGTAAGGTTTAATATTGAAAAAACTGATAACTCAAGTTTCTTAATCCACCTTTATGGTTTGGAAAGAAAAAATGATCTCATCGCTCTATCTAACAAAATTAACACAGCTATCTACAAAGGCTAGAAACGATGAAATATACGGTAACTAACATTATTAAACGTTGGAAGATCAGCAAGGCAAAGCTGCAGGTGTTATTGGATGATAACAATGTTGCACCTATTTATGAAAAACCAGTTGAGATTAATTCAATGGTTTACTTTCAACGTTTTACTGTTACTGCCAGGTACTATGACTCTGCAGTAATTGAAGATTTGATGAAAGTTTTTCCGAAGCGTACCTAATCTATAACCCTTGGGAATATCTTTGTTGAGCATCAGCCAACAGTTTTTCAAGGTGGCTACCAAAGCCATGTGATTCAGGAAAGTTTAGGTATCTACATTCATATAAATCATAAGTTGCAACATAAATGCCAGCAAAGGTTTCTGAATCATCTTTAACTTTTTCCAATTCTGCTTCAGATTCAAATGTTCTATAGCTGAATGAATTTAAGTTTCTTTTGAATAATGCGTATCTATTAACCATGATCTAAATATATAAAATAAAAGTTGCTACCAAGCCCCCTGCATTAAGTTGTTGGGGGTTTTCTGGTTTATTGTCATTTTTATGTCATAGTGAGATATTTTCAGTCACTTTGAAAAGTAGTGATCTATTTATAGGAAAGACACAACAATGGAACACAAAGACAACTTTCAACATTTTGATAAACTTGGTACAGGCTTATTGTTAAGCATGTTTAACATGGCAACATTCTATGATAACAAAGCTGATAGATATAGCTGGTTTGATGCTTCGGGAACTACAGTTTCCAATGGTGTCAGTAAGGACGTAATCTTTGAAGTTAAGTGTAATAACAGCAGTATCACCAACTACGAATGCAGCATCATAACCAAAGCAGATTTTGATGCTTTGCTTAGACTATCACCAGCAGATGTGGAACCTATGTATGTAACATTCACAAACAACGTTACCTATGCTTTCAACTTGCGCAAAGTGTTAGCAGATCCATCAGTATGGTATGTAAGAGAAGTGACAAACAAAGCTGCTGAGATGCGTAATAATGAGGTTTACATTCAAGAAGAATGGGTTTACTTTAGAAGAAAAGAATGTAAAGCGAAAGGTTACATGAGAGAAATTGCCAAGGGTTCAATGAGCTATGGAATCAACATCAATGATGAATTAAGAAAAGCGAAATGGAAATATTAACCACCATAATTTTAGTAATAAGCATCATTAGCTGGATAGTTACAAGTAAGGGTTATGATAGAAGAAAAGGTTGAAGAAATGAACTTGGTACTTGACACCATCTACAATATGATGTTGGAAGCTGGATTTAAACGTGACTACCTAAACAAAGCATCCGTTGCTTTTAACCTATTAACGTTACTGGATGAACAAAGAGCATTCAGGTATATACTAAGGCAGTTGAGAGACATTAACGAGCAAGTTGAAAAATATGAGATATGTGCTTTCATCAATGGTCATGAAAAACAATTAAAAGAATAATGAAAATGAAAAATAATACATACATCATGGAGATTGAAAACAAATTCTTTCTTGTGATTAACGGCAACAAAACGGTGCTTGACTTACACCCACAACCAGCACATCAGGTTTCAATCACGAATAACACAGCCATTGATTTGGCTTATGAAGAACACTACAGTGTTCAATAAAATATTAAAAACAATGATTAATAAACTGTTTACAACCTCATTGAAATCATTAGGCATTGGTTTAGTTGTAGCTGCTTATGCTTACTTCAAAGCATGGAGAGAGGATAAAACCAATGCTGATTAATGCAATTCTTTTAGCCCTTTCAATCAACTGGCTTATCATGAACCCCATTTACTTATGGTTGGTTCAAAAGCTACCAAGCAAGCCATTTTTATGTATTTACTGCTTAACCTTTTGGATAGGGTTAAGCATTGCAGGAATACAACAAGATTACCACCTTTTGGTATTAGCGGTCACAGCACCAGTTATAGCGGTCGTGATTGATAAGGTGCATAAGGCACTACCAACACCCTTGAATTAATTGCAAAAATATAATGGCTACGAAGGTTTAACGAAGGAGCAGATCAAAAACAAAGTCCTAACAGGATTTTACAATACGGGTAGGGTTAATGGCTACTACATGACGAAGTTTAGTAGTAGGAAAGACAACCCACTCAAGTACTACATATCTGGTTGGCTAAGCAGTAACGACACCATGTGTGTTCCCAACACCAAGGATCAATACATTGAAGATTTTTATCAGATGCTTTTTCTACACCTATTTAAAATTACGGATGAGAAATTTTGTGATGGTGGTTACAACAGAAATGGTAAATGGGTTGAAGGGTTTTTTAAACCTAATGGTGATTTAAATGCCCATAAGCTTTGTGCAACAGCATGTTTGATTATTCAGCGACAAGGCTTTTTTAAGGATAAAATCAAAGGGTATTCAAATCAAAGCTTGATAACAAGTCTAATGCATGCCTCTATCTTCAACGCTGCTAATTCAGCGGTTAACCAGATAGAGAACATTGATGATGCAAATATTGAAGAAAAGATACTGAGGGACGAATTAAGCATTGATGACTTTGTTCATGATTTTTCATCAACTCCAGATGAGATTACATCACAATTAAGTGATGAAGACTTTGACTTATTCCAAAGATGTGTGGGTAAGAAGTTCAATCCAAAATCAGCAATAATGCGAAGCCTGGCGAATAGAATAAATGAGATAATGAAACGATGACAGAACAAGAATTATATACAATAATGCTACCAATGGAAGCAGCATTTGAAAAATACAAGAACAAACAGTTACCAGCATTAAGTGCTGGTGAAGTTGCCCACATGGGAATTATCTTCAATGGTGTCAGACTGGTTTACCCAACATCAGGATTACCAAGAATCTTCACATCATCATGCAGCAGTTGTGTATTATCAACGTTGGAGAAGTTCATTTCAATCTACGATAGAATCAAAGGCTTGTATCAGGTTGAAGAAACACCGCTGGCAATAAAAGTGATAAAGAATAAAAGAGTAAAGAAAAATGGAAAGTAAGTTCAATTCAGAAGGTAATATTATCTTCAACGTTGATGTTGGTGAAGCTTAAACAAAATTATACAAATAACATTTACAATAGTTGAAAGCAGCCCTATCTTAGTTTTAGTGAAGCTGACGAGAGTTAGAGTATTCATTGTTTAATTATTTGTTTTAATACCCTTATTGCTGGATAGCGTAAGGGTTTTATTATGTGGTGTAATTTTTCTTTTCTACGTATTCAACAATATCAAGTTCACTACTCCTAGTGCCAATAGTTTTAATGCAGTCTTGGCATCGCCACATATAAACCCCAAATTCTTCACTTACACCTTCGCTAATCATTGGCAAGAGTGAGCATTCATCGTCGGGGCATACGGGTGAGGCATTCTTGACTTCGTAACGTTTAATAAGTTGATTGTATTTCCATTCCCATCTCCAGGTGATATGTTCAAATTTGTCAGCGGTATAGCTAAGTTTTTCATTGCCAACATCTATTGACCTTCTATTCTTTCGCTCTTTAAGATAACGCCATGTTAATGGGATGACTACAACAGCAATCAATGCCATGTAAACTGGAATTTGAAGAGCAAGCATATTACCAATGTACTTTATGCCTGTCATGGTAGTTGCAAGTATTGGCAGCTTGAAGATAACTTCTGTAAAAAACAGCAAAATTAGACCAGCTATAACTGAGTATGAGATGTTCTTAACCCATTCATGGTTAAAGAACTGTTTAATTGCGTGCATGAGCGTTTAAATAAAAATGTGAAGATAATACTATTGTTAGACATACGGGTTCACCCATTAAGAAATCCACCTGTACCAGCTGATGGTTCATAAACTTATCTGTATTTGATGACGCTTTCAAGTTGACCATTTTTGTATTTCTGCACTTCTTTCGGATTGTTGCGCAAAGCCCAATAAACAAACAACCCAAATGTGATAATTATTACCTGTTTCCAAGTCTTTACTTGGACAGCCCCTTGAATGAAATTTTTAATGTAATCCATAGCTTAAATTCTTTATTGTGCCTACTCTATATATTATGTACTTCGCCTTTAATTCTTTCTTTCTCATGCTATAAATTTACCCATAATAACTGATGGTATTCTAACAGGGTACGTTGTTCAATCTGCACTTTCATCATCCTCATTTGCTCTTTCATTTGCGAGAAAAAAGAAACCTTAAGTCCAAGTATCACTAATTTTTATTGTAATTAAAAACAAAACTTTAATTATTTATTAACCTGTAAATCAGTTAATTGATTTAAATATTTGCATTATTCAATTTTAAATTGAAGCGCCTATGAATCTTAGTTTTAAGATAAGCAATAAGACTACAATAGTCTGCGACCACGACGTAATTGAGCCCAACGCCTCAATGATTTTTTCAAAGTTTAAATTCATAATGTTTAAGATTTAATAGTTACTGTCAATGATATAATACTTGATAATTTTAGAATGTTTCAGTTTATTTTTAAACCTGGGTTCTATCTATTTGCCTAATAATTCAGACAGTATTATTTTACCTAAAATTTGAGATTAATTTTAAAAAAAGTACAGTTAAGGAATTAGCAAAAGCGTGAACAGATGATCTATCTGTCATGTCAGAACCAAATATTCCATCTTAAGGAATATAACTAGCAGAATTATAACAGAGAATATATCCGTTATGTTAATAGTGATACAAATATACATCTAATCCTTTAACAATTATTGAAGGGGTTCTATTTTCACTCAATTTTCACAGTTTTATAGGCTGTGTATTAGGACTATTAGATATACTGCTACAAGTTGATCACTATGCCTTTTATCACATCAAGCACCATATAATATTTATACTAAAAAAGCACGAATTAGTATATGGCATTTAAAAAAGGTGGCGCAAAACCTGAAAACTCAGGTAGGCAAAAAGGTTCAAAGAACAAGCGTACAGTTGAAATGGATGAGATCATGAACCGTTGTATGCTTGAGTTGTCGGGAACATTAGAGACAGACATTAGTACTGTTAATAGCAGCAGAAGATTGCTATTGTTAACAGACATAATCAACTACTTCAAGCCCAAGCTTTCTTCAACCAAAAATGAAAACGATAACAAACTTAGCGGTGGTTTTGATGTGAACATCAGCTTTGACTTGAATAACCTAAATGATGGTACTGATGATAAGTGAGAGAGCAAATAAGTTTAAAATTACCAAGCCCACATAAGGCACAAAGAGAGGTTTTAAAGGCATTTGAATATAAGCGTTTCATTACGTTATGTTGTGGGAGAAGGTTCGGGAAATCACTTATATGTAGTGTAATTTCAACAATAACATTATATAGTAGACCTGAACAATTTGTTGCCTATATAACACCCACGTATAGCTTAGGTAAGTTCTTTTTTAATGAGCTACTTAAAACATTACCAGCGGTAACAATCAAGTCAGCTAACATATCTGATTTGAAGATTGAGTTGTTGAATGGCAGCACTTTAACATTTTTTACTGGTGAACGCCTTGATGCATTACGTTCAAGAAGATTTCATCTGGTGATTGTTGACGAAGCTGCTTTCATTCCCAACTTAGAAGATGGCTGGAAAAATAGCATCAGGGCAACGTTAACTGATTACAAGGGTAAAGCTTTGTTTGTATCAACCCCACGTGGTAAGGATTACTTCTTTGCTTTAACAAGCGTTGAAAAAGATGATTGGCAGAACTTTCATTTTAGCACCTATGATAACCCACACATTGATGTTGAAGAGATTAACAGTGCAAAGGAATCATTACCTGATTCAGTATTTCAACAGGAATATTTAGCAGTTGCAGGTGAGAATAGTTCTGCAGTGGTTGCATTGAAATACATCACTGAGAATACCATAAAGGAACTATCAACCAAGCCAACAGTGGTGTTTGGTATTGACGTTGCGAAGTACACAGATTGGACTGTTATAACTGGTTTAGATGCTGATGGTAACATGAGCTACTTTGACCGCTTTCAAACTCCAAATGAAATTACCAAGCAAAGAATAAAGGCATTGCCAGCAAGCACATTGAAAGTGATGGATAGTACGCATGGTTCATTAGGTGATGGTATATATGAATCATTAATCAATGATGGTGTTTCCAACTTACAGGGCTTTGAATTTACTGGTGCATCCAAACCAAAGCTGATTATGGAAATGGTACTGGCAATTGAAAAGGGTGAATTGAAATTTAATGAAAAGACCGCTGATGAATTATCAACCTTTGAATACACGTATAGTTCAACTGGTCATATTAAGTACAATGCTATTAATGGGTGTCATGATGATTGCGTTGCTGCACTGGCAATAGCAAATAAATATAGAAAGCAGGTAGCAGTTAATGATACCTACCTATCAAGAATTGCTTTCTTCTAATGCAGAATATTTATAGTTAAAAGAAGATGAAGTATTTGAAGATGATTCCATCAGGATGGGATGAAGTGAAGGTTAAGGATTATATCAGATTGATTGACTCATTAGATGATGATTCAACAATTGAAGAGATGTTTGAAAATGCATTCTATGTATTTACTGGTATTGAAATCTACAATGCTAAAATGACCTTTGAGGAATCAGCAGCCATTGGTCACAGGTTACAATACCTGCATGAAGAGTTGACCGAAACTAAGCACACAAGGAAGTATAAAAGGTTGAAAGATTTAAGCTACCAAGATTATATGAATGTTCAATTACTTATGAAGCCTGAAAAGCTATGGTACAATATCATACCGCTATTGAAGATATTTAGCGTTGAACCCTTTGATGAAAAACAGATAACGATGCAGGAAGCAATGAATGGTTTTTTTTTGCTCAGTCGGAAAGTCAACAAACGCTTATGGTATTTGCGAATTTCTTTGAGGTTCAAAGCGATGAAAATAATAGTGGCAATCTGCTGGCAGAAGATGCTGCACAAACTAAAAGGGAGTTCACCGAAAAATGGGGATGGATTGATTTAGCAAAGGATGTTAGAGAATATTTAGGTGTTTCATTGCTTACTGTTTACACATTGAACTGCTACCATGTATTAACCTATGCAACCCTTTTAAAAGATAAAGTTGATTTAATCCAAACACAAACCAATGGCAGATAATTTAGCAGGTGCATCAAGAGCATCACAGTTTCAAAATCAGATAGATCAGTTAGGATCATTGGGTACATCAGTTGATGAATTTGAATTTAACCTTACAGCCCTTGAATCAATAGTGGGTAAGTTCATTGAGGAAACAAAAGAGCGTATTGAATCAGCAGATATGATTGTGACAGGTTCAATTGAAGATATAAGAATGGGGTTTGAGGGTGACCACATTTACATCTACGGTAACGAGCATTTAATTTACCAAGATAAGGGTGTGAGGGGTGCTGAATCATCTGCGTTAGCACCTGATTCACCACACACCTATTCTGATAAGATGCCTCCAGTTGATGTGTTCAGGGAATACATTAAGCGTTCCAATATGAATTTACGCAACAATGAATTTCTGTATGGTGAACCAAGCAAGTTTGAAGAACTAACAGATGACCAGCTGATTGATAAGGTTGCTTGGGGTATGGCTAAGAACATTCAAAAGAATGGTTTCAAACCACGTAACCTATTTACTAAGTTCATACCTGATTTGGTTGATGAATTGAAGGTGGCAACAGCAAGCAACGTTAAAGCGACCATTGTATCAATGATAAGAAACAAGCATGGTCATGATGTAATGAATAAGCCAAAATAGTTTATCTTTGGGTTCTAACGTAACTCAAATGAAAAAAGAACGCATTGAGCATGCTTTGTATGTAATCAAGAACATCAAGGTTAACACCACAAACTTCTGTCAGATACAAGAATCAGCAGCAACTCTACTTCATAACCAGCTTGATAACGTTCGTGAAGAAATATGTAGATGTATTTGTTTCAATTTATATCAGGGTGCAATTTCATTAACCAACCATTTAGCAGAAGCATTTTTAAGGTTGAATGTTGCGATACATGAAAGCGGTGCTACAAAATATGATGATGAAGCACTTGAGAAAATTAGTGAATGTTTTGAAAAACGTAGTAATGATGAATTAGGTAAAATGATTAATAGTGCCAAAACATACGGTATCATTACGAAGATTCAAGCTACCAAGATTGACCAATACAGAAAGGAATGGAGAAACCCATTTAGTCATGGTTCACCACATCAGTTGTTAAAGAATGCTGGAAAGATGGGGATGATTAGAACTTCATTTTCAGGGGAAACACCTTTGGAAGTGATGGAAGTTGATATTCAAAAACAACTCCATTTACATGGGTTGTTTCAAGGTGCTTACGCATCAAGGGATGCAATACCGTATTTCAAGTTTGTTGATGAAATGATAATGGCTTATTACGATAAGATAAACAATATTTAGATGATACCTATTCCAACCCTACCATCAGATTCATTGTATAAGTTTTTATTCATTGGTGGCTTGCTACTCTTTGGTTTGTCAATTTGGCTCATAGCTGATGAAAGAAAACGTGAGTTTGAAATGGAAGTTGAATATGATACGAAGCTATTACCTCAAGCTCAAAATGCAATCTATATGGATTCTTTATATGCGGAAAGGATTAGGAACTATTATAAGGGATTGGAAAAGGTGACCACCAAGGAGGATAAAAGATTTTATTGGCAGAGGATTGACGACCTTGATGATAAAGTTGGTCAGTTAGGAACCACAGTTGAATATGCAAAACAACTTGAAAAACTTCATCAATATTCACATTCCAATACAACATGGAATATTTGCGTTCTGGTTGCTATAGGATCATTAGGTTTAATGGGTGCTTTATTAGGTTGGACTAGGTGGTCAAAACAACAGAATGTACAAGATGATTTTATACTTCAACAATTTGCCTTACAAAAACTTGAGGTTCAAATTAAAACGTTAGAGCTTCAACAAAATCTAAATAGACTTGAGATGTCAAATATAAATGAAGGTAGGGATGTAAGCAGCGATTTGAATTAGCAATAATATTTATGCTAAAAAGAATAAATGATAACCATAGTTAAAACACCATCAGAGTACACACCAGCTGGCAATCCAATCATATTTCAAATTACAAGTGATAATCCTAACATCACTTACTTCAACGTTCAATTAGTTGAAGTACCATCAGGTGATACTGTTAACTTTTTTAACTTCTATGTCAGACCTGATTACTTGAATGGTGTTTCATTTAACCTATCAGATGTTCTTTCAAACTTAGTTGAGACTACTGTTAACAATTCATCGCAAGCAGTTGCACTAGCAATTACAGGTGCTACCGTATCATATCGTTTGGTTGTAACGGAAAAGTTCAATAGTAATGGCACCGTTGTTAATGGTGATACTTATTCCAATGGAAATGATAGGTTTACTGTATGGGATGCAGAGTTATCAAGGGTATTATTTACTAACTACAATCAAAATGTGTGGGTTGCTAATTCCAATGGTAGATCTAAATTCTTATCACTGAAGGATAACGTATCAAAGCAATCAAGTACATCAACTGAACACCTATATTTTTTAAATAAAAACAACCTAGCCAAGCAATGTAGGATCAGAACTTTCAATTCTGCTGGTATACAAAGCCAACTCTATCTACCTGCTTTACCAGGTGGTGATATGCTTCGCCTTAACGTTGCACCAAAGGTTATAAATAAGTTGTTCAACAATGATTTTGCTTCAGTAGATCACTACAGAATTGATTTACTTGATGGTAATGGTAACGTAGTAAGCGAAGAAAAGGTCTATAAATATGTTAACCACAAATGCACATTACAGCCTATTAATATTCTTTTCACAAACTCATTAGGCGGGGTTGAAAGCTTTACTTTTTTCAATCCTATAGAAACTGTTAACGTCACCAAAACCAATCTTAAAACTAATGTATTGCAAATGAATAATGGTGTTTACGGTGATAGTACAGATGGTATAATTAACCCAAGTCAAAGAACTATTAATGTAACCAGCACATCAAGCTTCAAAGCTTTTAGTGATGTTTTAACCGACCATGAAACCGTAATGCTTCAGGAGTTAATAACCTCTAAGAATGTGTACATTGAATTAAGTGATAACCAAACCTTAATGCCAATTACCATTACTAATAATAACTATCAGGTTCTATTGAGGCGTACCAATGGGTTTAAGCTTAATAGATTAGAGATTAACTATATGACATGATAATATTTATTGGTAAAAGATGGTCAACCAACAAATTTATCTCTTATCAAAAAATGGTACTTATGGCAAACTAGAGCTTGAAGATTTCTCATTTTCCGAAACGGCTTTTTCAATTGCAGACATTGCAGATATAACTACAAGAAAAGATACTACTACCAAGAACATTCAAATCAAAGGAACCAAAGCTAATAATAGATTACTTAGTAGCCTCTTCAATTTAAACAGAATACATAATGATAATTACAGTGAATCATTGATGTTCAACTACAACATGAACAAGGAATGTGATTGCTTGTATTATGAAAATGATTCACTGATCAGTAAGGGATTGTTTAAGGTCATTGATGTAACCATAGATTCATTTGGTAACGTTATCTACAGCGCTGTAATAACTGGTTACACAGTTAATTTCTTTGGGAAGGTAAAGGATCTGTTATTATCTGACTTAGATTTTTCTGAATACAATCACAACTATTCAATGAATAACATCTTAAATAGTTGGACTAACACAACTGGTTACATTTATGGGATTGCAGATTATGGTCAATCCGTATTTGGAGATAAAGAAACAGTCAACAAGATTGATTACAAAGATTTCAGACCATCATTCTTTGTTAAAGAATATTTCAATAAGATATTTCAACAACCTGTATTGAGCGGTTACACTTATTCAATTGATGGTAATGAAGATTTTAAGGATAAGTTTAACCATCTAGTTGTTCCAAATAACGCAGATGTACTAACTAACTCATTAAGTGGTGGAAGGGTGCTATATGGCACTAAAACAAATGAACAGATATATTTTGGTGACTCAAGTAATCAAATGGGTGATCAAGGTAATGGAGTTAATACGTATAAGACCCAAATTGCATGGGCAAACTTTACTGATGATAAAGGTTTCTTTACGCCAAATTCAGAACCATATTTCAATTATACTAATAATGTTTTTACCTGCACGAAAAGCATCAATACCACCATTGAAGTTAACATAGATGTGATATACACCACTAACTTCTTTATTAATGCATCAGAGCAATATTTAAACTATGATTCCAAGATCCTTATCTTAACACGTGCAAGTGGTAGCCAAGCTTGGAATGTGGCATCCCAATCCCAAATAACCAGAATAAATACAAATGGTGCAAACAACATTACAACCAAATTATTAAAGTTCAAAAGTGCATTAAATGTTACCGCTGGTAGCCAAGTTGCAGCTTGTGTATGGAATGATAATTACTCCCATTCTAATGGCACTCCACCTGTATCACCTGCTATGGGCGTGTTTGTTTATTCCGCACAAAATTCTTTTATTCAATTTGGTGACAGTATCAGTACCACTAAATATGAACTGGAATTAAATGATATGATTGATTTTAAGAAGCAAATATCATTCAACACTTACAAGCAGGGAGACTTCATCAAGAGTATTTTAAATATGTTTAATCTCTATGTTTATTCGAAAGTTGAAAACCCAAAGCATATTGTATTCACTCCATACAATGATTTCTACGGTGATTTTACACCATCAAATTTAGTGGGTGCTGCAACTAATTGGACAAATAAAATTGATTTCTCTAGGCTTAAAATCAATAGCTTTCAACAGATTTTTAAGTCCTATAAGTTTCAATTCAAAGAAGATACGGATTACTTAAATGCTGCCTACAAGAATAAGTATGGTATTGCTTATGGTAATTACACGTATAATAACACAACATCAATTACAAATGATTCAGTTGTTGATGTAATATTTGCTCCCACACCAGTAACTACATTCGGCAACAGGAACTATCCAATGTTTTTTACTTATGACTCAAGCAATAATAAAGTTGCGAAGCAAACAAATATCAGATTAATGTTCCATACTGGTACAAAGAGTTGTGATGACTATGAGATTGGTAACTGGTTCAAAAATGCTGAAACTGGTGAATATCAATTTCAAACTTACAACATGGTTTCAGGTTTTTACCCCGAACTCCATACAATTTATAATGGTTTAGATTTAAATTTTGGGGAACCAAACGAGATTTATTACAATGATATTCCTCAATCAAATACTTTATTCCAAGAATTTTATCAAAGTCAGATTGAAGAGTATAATGATGGCAACACTGCAACGATAGATTTATCTGGATATTTAAATGAAATTGATATTTCAAATTTGAATTTTAAAAAGCCAGTCTTCATTGATGCACCAAATGGATCAGGATATTACAAGTTACTAAGTCTTGATTACGGCAATAATGCACAACCAACAGATATAAAACTTCAAAAAATCTACTTGAAAGATAATTAACATAGGGAGGGTGTCCAAAAAGGCACCCTCTTTTGTTTTACAGCAAAAGTTAAGTTTTTGAGATTCTTATGAATAGCTGTTCAATTTTTGCTTAATGAGGTTGATAGCTGGATTAGATTCGGTTGATATTGAT